>OHDN01000002.1_pt1 | contig 271961 bp, 317 predicted proteins | sample 1566971 | NCBI WGS metagenome assembly OHDN01 (sample SAMEA3879538, study PRJEB24766) | human gut metagenome | biome: human-associated habitat; feature: feces | place: USA | collected 1985/1987
GTTTTTCTTTGATACACCGTCGCCCAAGGCGTCCCTTTGATACAAAGGGACGCGCAGGTGCGTACAGATCCGCGCTGTTTGCCAAAAAGCGATTCCGGGATTGCATTTCCTATGGAAAAATGGTAAAATACCGAGATAGAATAAATTGGAGAGGTATCCGCGTGTATCTGAAATCATTGGAGATCCAGGGCTTCAAGTCCTTCCCGGACAGGACGCTTTTGCAGTTCGGCAGCGACTGCACCGCCATCGTCGGGCCGAACGGCAGCGGAAAATCGAATATTTCCGACGCCATCAGCTGGGTGCTTGGCGAGCAGAGCACCCGCGCGCTGCGCGGCGCGAAGATGGAGGACGTGATCTTCGGCGGCACGGCCAAGCGCCCCGCCGTCGGCTACGCCGAGGCGACACTCGTGCTTGACAATTCCGACGCCAGCCTTCGCATTGAGACGCCCGAGGTCATGATCACCCGCCGCTATTTCCGCTCCGGTGAGAGCGAATACTATATAAATAAGCAGCTTGCCCGCCTCAAGGACATCAACGAGCTGTTCATGGACACCGGCCTTGGCCGCGAGGGCTATTCCAACATCGGACAGGGCCGCATTGACGAGATCCTTGCGCTCAAGTCGACCGACCGGCGTGAAATTTTTGAAGAGGCCGCAGGCATCTCCAAATTCCGCCACCGCAAGGAGGAAACAGAGCGCCGTCTAGCCAACACCGAGGACAATCTGCTGCGCATCGGCGATAAGATCTCCGAGCTGGAGCTTCAGGTCGGCCCGCTGCGGGAGCAGGCGGAGAAGGCGCAGAAATATCTGACCTTCCGCACCGAGCTCAAGGGTCTTGAGGTCACGGTCTGGCTGGAAAATCTCAAAAAAATCGCCGAAAGCGCCCGCAAGGCCGAGACGGATTACGCCTCCGCCGCTTTCATCCTCGAACAGGCGCACGACGAGCTGACCGCGCTCTACAGCAAGGCCGAGCAGCTCAGCCTGCAATACAACCACCAGACGCTTCAGCTCGACCAGCAGCGCGAGCACATCAGCCAGATGGAGGCCGAACGCCAGCAGGCACAGAACGAAATTACGCTCCTGCGCGCGGAGATCCAGCACCACCAGACGAACATCGACCGCATCCGGCAGGAGCTGCAGGATCAGCAGACGCGAAGCGGCGGCATTGCGGGCCAGATCGAGGCCGAGCGGCAGAAGATCGAAGAAAATACCCGCGCGCTGGCCGCTGCAAATGACTCCCTTGCTGCCGTTCAGCAGGAGGCGCAGGCTCTCGCAGAGCAGACCGGCGAAGCCGGACAGCAGCTCGTTTCCCTCCGTGCCCAGCAGGCGCTTTTGCAGTCGCAGAGCGCCTCCGTGACTGCGCAGATCGCGTCCATGGAGGCCTCCATGGAGGAGGTCCTTGCCCGCAGACAGACGCTGGAGGAGGACCGGACTGCCGCAAAGACCCGGCAGGAGCAGATCGCGGCGCAGCAGCTCGCCTGCAAAAAAAGTCTTGAACAGGCGCAGGACGACGCGCAGAGCGCGAAAAATACCATCGCGGGCTATGAGCTTCGCCTGAAAGCGCGTCAGGACAAGCGCGACGGCCTGCAAAGGCAGCTGAACGCCGCCGGCGTCCAGCTCGATACGCTTGATTCGAAGATCCGTATGCTCCGTGAGATGGAGCGCGAATACGAGGGCTTTTCCAAGGCCGTCCGCCTTGTCATGCAGGACGCGGCAGCCGGAAAGCTTCGCGGCATCCACGGCCCGGTTTCCAAGCTCATCCGCGTGGAAGACCGCTATACCACCGCCATCGAGACGGCGCTCGGCGCCGCCATGCAGAACATTGTCGTCTCCTCCGAGGAGGACGGCAAGACCGCCATCCAGATGCTCAAGCGCCGCGACGGCGGCCGCGCGACCTTCCTTCCGCTCACCGCGATCAAGCCGCAAAGCCTGCAGGATACCGTCTGCCAGCGCCAGCCGGGCTTTATCTCCGTCGCCTCCGGCCTCGTCTCATGCGACGAGCGGTACCGCGCCGTGATTGAAAACGCCCTTGGCCGCACCGTGATCTGCGACACGCTGGATAACGCCGTGCGCATGGCGCGTGCCTGCGCGAACCGCGTGCGCATTGTCACGCTCGACGGGCAGGTCATGAACGCGGGCGGCAGTATGACCGGCGGCTCTGCCGCAAAGAGCGCGGGCGTTCTGACGCGCGCGAACACGCTTGCAAAGCTGGCCGAGGAACGGAACGCACTCGCGCAAAGCCTTGAATCGCTCAAGGCGCAGACGGCCGAGGCCGCTTCCTCCGCCGCGAAGACCGAATTTGAGCTTACTGCCGTCCGCAGCCAGCTCCGCGAGGCGGAAGACGAGGTGCTGCGCCGCACGGAGGAGCACAAGCAGGTGCAGCTTCTGGCCGCTGCGGTCACGGAAAATCTGGAAAACATCGAAAAGGAGCTTGCCCACCTGACCAGCCGCACCGGCGGCGAGGAAGGAAAGCTGCAGGCACTCAAGGCCCAGCTGCAGCAGCAGACTGCCGCGCAGGACGCGCTGCACGCGCGGGAGACGGAGCTGACCGGCAGGCAGACCGCCCTGACCGAGCAGCAGCAGCAGCTCACGGACCAGATCACCGCCCTGCGCATGGACGCGGCCTCCATCGAGACGGCGCGCGCAGCCTCCGAGAACACCATCGCCCAGCTGCAGGCGCTCAGCGAGGCCATGCAGGGCGACGTGACGCAGAAAACAGGGCTGATCCACGAATACGAATTACAGATCTCTGCGCTCGAAGGGCAGATTCAGGAGAAGGAGGACGGCCTGACGGCCTCCGGCACACAGCTTGATTTAGCCCGGCAGACACTGAAGGAGGCCGTTGACGAGCGTGCCCAGCTCGAGGCCCGCCGCAGCCAGACCGAAAAGCAGGCGCAGGAGAAAAACCAGTCCATTTTGCAGCTCGAACGCGAAACAGCCCGTCTCGAACAGAAAAAGGCCACGAGCGAGCTTGAGGAAAAGCAGATCGTCGATAAGCTCTGGGATTCCTACGAGCTGACCCCCGGCACGGCAGAAAAGGAAACTGTCGAGATTGAAAATCTCACGGCAGCCAACAAGCGCATTACCGAGGTGCGCCGGAAAATTTCTGCCCTCGGCACGCCGAATCTCGGCGCGATCGACGAATACGCCCGCGTGTCCGAGCGCTATGAATATCTGGCCGCCCAGCGCGACGACGTGCAGCACGCGAAGTCCGAGCTTGAAAACATCGTCGCCTCCATCACGACGGAAATGACCGAAATTTTTGTCCGGGAATTTGCCCGTATTGATGAATATTTCGGCAAAACGTTCGAAGAAATGTTTGGCGGAGGAAAAGCCTCGCTCATACTGGAGGACAAGTCCGCGCCGCTCGAATGCGGCATTGAGATCCGCGTCCAGCCGCCCGGAAAGCAGGTCAAGACCATCACGCTTCTCTCCGGCGGCGAAAAGGCGTTTGTGGCCATCGCGCTCTATTTTGCCATCTTAAAGGTACGCCCCACGCCGTTCTGCATGCTCGACGAGATCGACGCCGCACTGGACGACCGAAATGTCGAACGCTTCGCAAATTATCTGCATACGCTCAGCGACAAGACCCAGTTCATCGTCATCACCCACCGCCGCGGCACCATGGAGGCCGCCGACGTACTCTACGGCGTCACCATGCAGGAGCAGGGCGTGTCCAAGATCCTCCGCCTGAGCCTCGACGAGCTTGCAAAACAGCTGGGGGTTACGAACTGATAAAAACGCAGTAGATTTGTAGCTTTCCAGCGGGCCGATGTGGGCATCGGCCCCTACAGGGTACTGCGCAAATACCCGGAATATCATCCAGAAAGGATATCAAATACATGGGATTTTTTGAAAAACTCAAGCAGGGACTGAGCAAGACGGCCAGTTCCATCAGCAGCGTCTTTACCGCCAGTGAGCTGGACGACGAGTTCTATGACGATCTTGAGGAAAGCCTCATTGTCTCTGACCTCGGTATGGACACGACGGAGGCCGTTATGGATCGTCTGCGCCAGACCGCGAAGGAGCAGCGCATCAAGACCGTCGACGAGGCCAAGCTTGCCCTGCGCGGCATTCTCGCCGATATGCTGAACGTCGGCGATCCGGCTCTGAAGCTGGATACAAAGCCGTCGGTCATTCTCGTCATCGGCGTCAACGGCGTCGGCAAGACGACCACCATCGGCAAGCTTGCCCACCAGCTGCACGATCAGGGCAAGAAGGTCCTGCTGTGCGCGGGCGACACGTTCCGCGCCGCGGCAGCCGATCAGCTTGAGATCTGGTCGGAGCGTGCGCACTGCGACATCATCCGCCAGCACGAGGGCGCGGACCCCGCCTCCGTCGTTTTTGACGCCATCGCGGCGGCAAGAGCGCGCGGCAGCGACGTCATCATCTGCGACACCGCAGGCCGCCTGCACAACAAGCAGAACCTCATGAACGAATTAAATAAGATCTCCCGCATTCTTGACCGTGAGCTTCCCGGCGCCAGCAAGGAGGTCCTGCTCGTCCTCGACGGCACGACCGGCCAGAACGGCCTGCTTCAGGCCAGGCAGTTCCAGGAGTGCGCGGGCGTTACCGGCATGGTTCTCACGAAGCTGGACGGCACGGCCAAGGGCGGCGTGGTCATTGCGGTCGCGCAGGCGCTGCATATCCCGGTCAAGTTCATCGGCGTCGGCGAGCAGATCGACGATCTGATGCCCTTCGACGCGAAGAGTTTTGCGGAGGCGCTGATATGAAGGTGATCTTAGCCAGCCAGAACCAGCACAAGCTGGTCGAGCTTTCCGCGATTTTGTCCCAGCTCGGCTTTGAGATCGCGCTGGAATCGGAATACGGGCTGCACGTAGATGTCGACGAGACGGGCACGACGTTTGAAGAAAACTCGCTTTTGAAGGCGGAGGCCGTCATGAAGGCCAGCGGTATGCCCGTTCTGGCCGATGATTCCGGTCTCATGGTGGACGCGCTGGACGGCGCGCCGGGCGTGTACTCCGCCCGCTACGGCCATAAAAGCTCCGACGCGGAGCGCATTGCCTATCTGCTTGAAAATCTGAAGGACGTTCCGGCGGAGCGGCGCACGGCGAAATTCGTCTGCGTCATTACCTGCCTCTGGCCGGACGGCCGGAGGATCGTCGCGCGCGGAGAATGCCCCGGACAAATTCTGTTCGCGCCCAAGGGCACGGGCGGCTTCGGCTACGACCCGGTATTTTACCTGCCGGAGCTTGAAAAGACCTATGCCGAGTTTGCGTCTGAGGAGAAAAACGCCATTTCCCACCGTGCGCGGGCGCTTCAGGCATTTTGCAGAATCTATCGGGAGGAATTTGAACATGATGACAAGTAAGGAACGCGCCGAGCTTCGCGCGCAGGCCAATCCGCTGGACGTGACGCTCATCGTCGGCAAGGGCGGTATTTCCGACACGCTGCTGGACGAGGCTGTCGTCCTGCTTGACAGCCACGAGCTGGTCAAGGGCCGCGTGCTCGAAACCTCCGGACTCACGGCCCGCGAAGCCTCTGACGCCATCTGCGAGGCGCTGGGCGCCGAGGGCGTCGCCTGCGTCGGCACAAAGTTTGTGATCTGGCGCAAGTCCGAAAAGGTGGAGCAGGAGAAGAAAAAGGCCGCCGCGAAAAAGCCGGCCAAAAAAGTCTCCGGCAACTATAACCCCGTCAAGGCCGGGCTTCGCGCCCGCAAGCAGGCAGCCGAGCAGCAGCGGAAGCAGCGCAAGCAGTACTTCCACGATAAGGCAGTCTCCGCCGCCATCGAGCGCAGCCGCCAGCAGAAGGAAGAGCAGTAAAAAAGAACACCGACAGGGGAGGGGCGCAGCATGGCAAGGATCGGCATTTACGGCGGCAGCTTCAATCCGCCGCATCTGGGGCATATTTTTGCCGCGCGCAAGGCGCGGCAGCTGCTGGGACTGGACAAAATTCTCTTGATCCCCGCAGCCATCCCGCCGCACAAGGCCGTGGCCGAAGGCTCGCCGGACGGCGAAACGCGCTTCGCGCTCACGCAGCTTGCCATAGCTGGAGAAACCGGCATGGAGGTCAGCCGCATCGAGCTTGACCGGCCCGGCCCGAGCTATACCGTGGATACGCTGCACGAACTGCGGGAAAGCTATCCGCAGGATGAGCTGTATCTGCTGATGGGAACCGATATGTTCCTGTCCTTTTTCCAGTGGCGCGAGCCGGAGGCCATTGCAGCGCTGGCCGTGCCCGTCTGCATGGCCCGCGTGCGTGCCGATGCAGCGCTTTCTGCGCAGCTGCTGGCCCAGCAGGAAAAAATGGAGGCCGTATTCGACGTCCGGCCCATCGTTCTGCAGAACGACTGTCTGGAAATTTCGTCGACCGAGGCCCGTCGGCTCCTGTTTTTCGGCATTGCGGACGAGGTCCTGCACCCGGACGTGCTGGCCATGATCGAAAGGGAGAGGCTCTACGGCGTGGGCGGCGAGTATCGTGCGCTGCCGTTTGAAGAACTGCGCCGCGTCAGCCTTTCCCTTCACAAGGAAAAGCGCCGTGCCCACGCGCAGGGCGTGTCCGATACCGCCGTGCTGCTGGCAAAAAAATACGGCGCGGATGAGACGGACGCTGCCCGTGCCGGGATCCTGCACGATATTACCAAGGCGCTCTCTCCTGCGCAGCAGCAAAAGCTGGTCGATCATTGGAAGCTGCCGGTATCGCCATTCGAATACGCGCAGACGAAGCTGCTCCACGCCAAGACCGGCGCGGCGGCTGCCGCACGTATTTTCGGTGAGAACAATGCCGTCGTCTCCGCCATCGACTATCATACGACCGGCAGAGCGCATATGACCCTGCTGGAAAAGATCATCTACATTGCAGACTATATGGAGCCGAACCGCGATTTTCCGGGCGTTGACCGCCTGCGGGAGGCTGTCTGGCGCGATCTGGACGAGGGCGTGCTGCTCGGCATCGATATGACGCTGGAGCAGCTAGCAAAAAAAGGCCAGCCCGCCTGCGCCGATTCCCTTGCGGCCAGAGACTGGCTCATCCAAACCCGAAAGGAACCCTGAATGAAGCTATTTGGCAATCGCCGCCGTGCGGCGCATACAAAAAAGTCCGCGCTGCCGCGCGGTACACGCACGGCGCTGATCGCGGCGGTGATCGTGCTGGCAGTCGCCGGAAGCGCGTTCGCGGCGTGGAAGCTGCTGGTGAAGCCGGTGGAGCGTCCGGCGCTCTCCGCGGCGGAATCTCCCCCGCCTGCTGCTGAGACTGAAACACCGGAGCCGTCCGTCATCCATGTAACGCCGCAGGAGACCGAGCCGGCGCAGCAGCCGGAGGAGAATGTCCCCACCGAGCAGCCCAAGGCGCTGCGCGACGGCGTATATAACATTCTCATCTGCGGCACCGACGGCGATGGCTACCGCACCGACACCATCATCGTCGCCCATCTGGATGCGAACACGCACACGGTCGCGCTTCTGTCTATCCCGCGCGATACCCCGGTCGCGACCGGGGGCGGGGGACTTATGAAGATCAACTCGGTTTACGCGGGCGGCGGTGCGGACGGCATGGAACGGCTTGCCTCGCGCCTGCACAGCCTGCTCGGCTTTCCGGTCGACGGCTATGTGCTCGTCGATCTGGAGGCGTTCAAGAAGACCGTCGATCTTGTCGGCGGCGTCGACTTTGACGTGCCGCAGGACATGGACTATGAGGATGCGTCGCAGGATCTGTATATCCACCTGAAGAAGGGGCCGCAGCATCTGAACGGCGAAAAGGCTATGGAGCTTGTCCGCTTCCGCAAGGGCTACGCCACGCAGGATATCCAGCGCACGCAGGTACAGCAGCAGTTTCTGAAGGCGCTGGCAAAGCAGTGCCTGTCCGTCAGCAGCCTGACAAAAATCGGGGAGTTTGCAGACATTTTTGCCGAATATGTCACCACGAGCCTCACAACCGGCAATATGGTCTGGTTCGGCAAGGAGCTGCTGGCCTGCGATTTTGATTCCATGCAGTGCTGCACCGCAGAGGGCGAGGGCGCGATGATAAACGGCGCGGCCTATTATCCCCTCTACGCCGGCCGGCTGCTGGAAACAGTCAACGCCTGCTTCAATCCCTATGACGCGCCGATCGCCGCCGGCACGCTGAATGTCGTCACGCCCGAACAGGCGTATGCGTATCAGAAAGCCCCTGACCCGGAGCCGGAAGCGCCGGAGGAACCGGAGCAGACGGACGAACCGCAGGATGCCCCGGAAGAGCCGGAAGATCCAGAAGATCCGGATGAGCCGCAGGAACCCGGCGCATCCGAACCCACAGAAGACCCCTTCCCGGACGGTACGGTCTGGGAAGAACCCGATACAGATCAGAAAGGAACATAAAAACCATGCTCAGTGCAAAAGAAGTGGCCGCGCTTGCGGCAAAGGCGCTCGACGCCAAAATGGGTGAGGACATCCGCCTCATCGGCATCACCGACATTTCGACCCTCGCCGACTTTTTTCTAATCTGCACCGCCACCAGTTCCACCCACGTCAAGACGCTCTGCGACGCGGTCGAAGAGGCCATGGACGAGGCGGGCGAGCCGATGCTCTCCCGCGAGGGCCATCGCGGCGGCACGTGGGTGCTCATGGACTTCGGCAGCCTTGTCGTGCACGTCTTTACGGCGGAGGCCAGAAAGTTCTATGACCTCGAACGCCTCTGGCAGGACGGACATCAGGTGAATCTGGCTGCCGTTTTGGGCGAAAACGCTTGACAAACGGCGCAAAAAAACGTACAATGACCCGGTAAAAGGCAGAGAAGGGGAATGCCCTGCGCGATTTTTTTCAGGGACCCGGCGGCTGGTGTGAGCCGGGAAAATCAACCGGACGTCTCTCACCCCTGAGCCGCCGTCCCGAAGGCAGTAAGGACGGACGCATGGCCGCGTTAAAGGCCGCTTGAGGGCTGCTTGAAAAAGCAGCTGAATCAGGGTGGTACCGCGTATTTTACGCCCCTGACCGTATGGTCAGGGGCGTTTTATCATGAAAAAAATTACGAGACAAAGGAGCTTGTTATGAAATACGATTTTGCAGCTATTGAGAAGAAATGGCAGGAAAAATGGGAACAGGAGAAGCCCTATGCCGCCGTCACTGGGGACAAAAAGCCAAAGTTTTACGGCCTGATCGAGTTCCCATACCCCTCCGCTGCCGGTCTTCATGTCGGCCATCCGCGTCCGTTTACAGCCATGGATATCATCTGCCGCAAAAAGCGCATGCAGGGCTATAACGTCCTGAATCCCATCGGCTTTGACGCCTTTGGCCTGCCGACGGAAAACTTTGCCATCAAGAACCACATCCATCCCGCCATCGTCACGAAGAAAAACATCGAGAATTTCACCCGCCAGCTCAAGATGCTCGGCTACGGCTTTGATTGGGACCGCGTCATCGACACGACCGACCCGAATTATTACCGCTGGACGCAGTGGATCTTCCTGCAGATGTACAAGCATGGCCTCGCCTACAAGACCACCATGCCCGTCAACTGGTGTACGAGCTGCAAGTGCGTGCTTGCCAACGAAGAGGTCGTCGAGGGCGTGTGCGAGCGCTGCGGCGCGCCGGTCGTCCGCAAGGAAAAGAGCCAGTGGATGCTGCGCATCACGAAATACGCAGACCGTCTGGCCGACGATCTGGATCTTGAGGGTCTGGATTATATCGAGCGCGTCAAGACCCAGCAGAAAAACTGGATCGGCCGCTCCACCGGCACGGAGGTCACGTTCAAGACCAACACCGAAGACGATATCACTGTCTATACCACCCGCGTCGATACGCTCTTCGGCGTGACGTATACGGTCATTTCCCCAGAGCATCCGCTGCTGAACAAGTGGAAGGACCGCATTGCCAACTGGGCCGACGTGGAGGCCTACAAGCAGGCTGCCGCCCGCAAGTCCGATTTTGAGCGCGGCGAGCTGAACAAGGACAAGACCGGCGTGCGCCTCGAGGGCATCGAGGTCACGAACCCCGCGACCGGCAAGGCCGTGCCGATGTTCGTCTCCGATTATGTTCTTATGAGCTACGGCACGGGCATTGTCATGGGCGTGCCGGGCCACGATCAGAGAGACTGGGACTTTGCAACGAAGTTCGGCCTGCCCATCGTCGAGGTCGTCAAGGGCGGCGATATCACCAAGAGCGCGTTTACGCTCAAGGACGATACCGGAATCATGGTCAACTCCGGCTTCCTCAACGGCATGACCGTCAAGGAGGCCATCCCCGCCATGAAGCAGTATGCCATCGAGCAGGGCTGGGGCCATGAGAAGGTCAATTATAAGCTCCGCGACTGGGTCTTCTCCCGCCAGCGCTACTGGGGTGAGCCGATCCCGATGATCTCCTGCCCGAAGTGCGGCTGGGTGCCGGTTCCTGAGGATCAGCTGCCCGTCGTTCTGCCGCAGGTCGAAAGCTATGAGCCGACCGACGACGGCGAAAGCCCCCTGTCCAAGATGACCGACTGGGTCAACACCACCTGCCCGTGCTGCGGCGGCCCGGCCAAGCGCGAGACGGACACCATGCCCCAGTGGGCAGGCTCCAGCTGGTACTATCTGCGCTATATGGACCCGCATGACGCGAATGCCCCCGTCTCCAAAGAGGCCGAAGCCTATTGGGGCCCCGTCGACTGGTACAACGGCGGCATGGAGCACACGACGCTGCATCTGCTGTATTCCCGCTTCTGGCACAAGTTCCTCTATGATATCGGCGTCGTCCACACCAAAGAGCCGTATGCCAAGCGCACCAGCCACGGCATGATCCTCGGCCAGAACCCGCATTACGTCGGCAACGTCTCCACGGAGGAAGAAAAGCAGGCTCTGATCGAAAAATACGGCAACCAGGCGCTGCGCCCGGCAGTTAAGATGTCCAAGTCCCTCGGCAACGTCGTCAACCCCGACGACGTCGTCAAGGCCTACGGCGCGGACACCATGCGCCTGTATATCATGTTCATCGGCGACTTTGAAAAGGTCGCGACGTGGTCCGACGAGGCTGTCAAGGGCTCGAAGCGCTTCCTCGACCGCTGCTGGAACCTGATGGACATGGCGAAGGACTCCGAGGCGCTCAGCGAGAAAAACGAAGCCATCATCCACAAGACCATCCGCAAGGTCACGCAGGATATCGACGAGCTGAAAATGAACACCGCCATCGCCGCCCTCATGACCATGGTGAACGAGTTCTACGCCAACGGTCTGACGAAGGGCGATCTGAAGATGCTCATGCTCATGCTCAGCCCGTTTGCACCACATATGGTTGAGGAGATGTGGGAGCTGACCGGCGAGGCGGCCAAGACCGGCACGATGGCCATGCAGCAGCCGTGGCCGGAGTATGACGAGAGCAAGACCGTCGCGTCCCATGTCGAGATGGCTGTGCAGGTGCTCGGCAAGCTCAAGGGCACGATCAACGTCCCCGTCGACTCTGAGCAGGACTTTGTCGTTGAAACGGCAAAGCAGAACGAAAAGGTCGCCCGCGCCATCGACGGCAAGAGCATCGTGAAGGTCATTCTGGTCAGGAACAAGCTCGTGAATCTGATCGTAAAGTAAAAGATTTCTTGGATTTTGACAGACAGTCGAAAAAAACACTTGACAAGATTCGGCTTGTTCACTATAATAATCAAGCCAATTATGTTGGCCCTGAAAGCAGCCTGGAAATAGCCGGCTGCATCGGAGGGAGGGAAAACAATGTCTGAAGTTCGCGTCAAGGAAGGCGAGTCCCTGGAGAATGCTCTCAAGCGGTTCAAGCGCAGCTGCGCCAAGGCCGGCGTCATCGCCGAGGTCAAGAAGAGAGAGCACTACGTCAGCCCCAGCCTGAAGCGTAAGCAGAAGTCTGAAGCTGCTCGCAAGAACAGAAAGAAGTTCTATTGATCCCTTCCCGGTTCATAAGACAAAAAACGCTCCGTGCAGACGCACGGAGCGTTTTTTTGAGTATCGCCTCAGCTGACAAGGGCCGGTCAGCGGCTGTTACACTTCCGCCTCCTTCCGCGACTATATAGGTGTCAGCTGACAATACGAAACATGGAGGAACCTGTATGGACGAACAACAGCTGCTTTCCCGCCTGCGGCGCGGAGACGAGCAGGCGCTTGCGGCAGTGATCGCGCGCTTCAGCGCCTATGTCGTGACGGTCATTCACAACCGGAGCCGCGGGCTGCTTTCTCTGGAGGACGAGGACGAGCTTGCTTCAAGCACATTTTTCGCGCTCTGGCAGTCCTGCCGGACAGTCAAGGCCGGGAGCATCCGCGTGTGGCTCGGAAGCGTGGCGCGGAACAAGACCGTCGACCGGCTGCGAAGGGCGCGTATGGATATGCCGCTGGACGAAGAGCTGGCCGGAACAGACGATTTTCTTCTCGAGGAGACTGTCAAAAAGGAACAGGCGCGGCAGCTGCGCGAGGCGGTCGCGCTGCTGTCAGAGGTCGACCGCGAGATCATCCGGCGGTTTTACGACCTGTGCCAGACCGCACCGGAAATCGCCACCGTGCTGGGGCTGACCCCTTCCGCGGTGCGTATGCGGCTGGTACGCAGCCGGGAAGCCATCAAAAACGAGTTATGCCGGGGAGGGTTTGTATATGAATAACATTGATATGATTCTGCAGTCTGCCGATCTGCCGGAGTCTCCGGTCGATGCAATTTCGGACGAGCGGCAGGCCAAAATCCTGAGCGGTGCATTGCAGCTTGCGCGGCAGGATGCGAAAAAGCGCAGCCGCAGGCGCGTGGTGCGCATCGCGGCAGCTGCCGCAGCGGCGGTCGCAGTCCTGTGCGGTGCAGCCGCGATTCTGCACTACGCATCTGTTTCCAATGAGGAAGGCACCTATCACGCCGAGGGCGTGGTCATCCGTTTAGACGGTACGCCGAATCCGTATTCCTATGATTTTTCCCATGACGCGATCATCCGCGTCGACACGGAGGGCCGGACGACAGGCACCTACTGCGGTATGAAGTTTGATTGGCTGCCGGTCCTGCCGCCTCCGGACAACACCTCGACGCTTTATGGCTCTGTTTCCTACCGGAATCCGGAGCAGCTGGAGGGGATCTCCGACAGCCAGAAGCAGCAGATGGAAGACTGCATCTATGATACATGGAGCAAAAGCACCGGCACATCTTTTTCGGCTACGTGCCTGTCCGCAAATGAGATCGCAGGCTGTGATCTGCTGGTTCTCGGGAACGATCCGCAAATCACGAAGGAGGGGATGATCAACGGGCTGTACGCAAGCTGGATCGAGGCCTCGCACGAAACCAACGCCGATGTTACGTATCACTATCTCCTGCTATATGACCCCGAAAAGCTTTGTGTGGTATTTCTGAATGGCGATTGGGAGCTTACAGAAAAAATCGCGGAGAACATGACCATCGTGCAGACAGACATCCCCACACCGGAACCGAGCCGGAATTACACATACGTTGGTGCATTCGGTTGACATAAGTGGAAAAACGGCCTCCTCTTACCGCACAGAGCGCGGCAGGAGGAGGCTTTTTTATATTATTCCGGGTCAATCTCCACGGCCTTCCCCGCGGAGAAGAAATAGAGGATGCATTTCCTGACAGAAAGCCCATAAATGCGCGAAAGCGCCCGCGCATAGGCCTGCAGCTGCGGCGCGTAGCGCGCGGCCTTCAGCTGTAAATCGCCGTCAATGTAGTCAGTTTTGAAATCAAGGATGACGATCCCGTCCGCCTCCTGCCAGAAGCAGTCGACGACGCCCTGCAGCATGACCTGTTCCCCGGCAGCCGCCGGGTCATACGCGCCGGCGTCGGTCAGAATGGAGAATTTGAACTCGCGGCGCAGGTTCTTCGCGTTCAAAATCCGCTTTCCAAGCTCCGAGGAAAACAGCGCCAGAATTTTCTCCGCGTCTACCGCCTCGGCCTGCCGGGCCGTCAGAAATTTTTCCGTTTGCAGCCGCGCAAGCTCCTGCTGGATGCCATCGCGCGTCGTGCAGGCCTCATAGTGGACGAACTGCATGAAAAGGTGCGTCGCGCTTCCTTTCTCGCGGCCTGTCAGCGGCCTGTCCTGCAAAAACTGCGGCGTGCGCCATGGCTTTCTGGCAGACTCCGGCTGTGCGGGCGTTTCCTCCGCCGCTTCCAGATCAAGTCCGCGCCCCTTCAGCTGCGTGGCCGTCAGCTTGGACGGCAGCCGTGTCGCCGCCTCGTGCGCGTACCGGAAGCCCACGCTTTCCAGAACCTGCTCCCGGTCGAGCGGCTGTGCTGCGCGCGGCGCTTCTGCCTGCGCCCCGCGTGCAGCGGGAGCGGCAGGGGAGACGTCCCGCAGCGTGACCAGCCACGGGTACTGGCGTACCCGGCTGTATGCGCACGGGCCGCATTCGGCGAACAGCGCGCCGGACTCCGTGCGGCACAGCGCTGCTAGCAAGATCCATTCGTCCGGCTGACGCACTGCCGCGCTCACCCACGGCCCCAGCGGGTCGGACAGCCGCAAAAGCAGCTTTTTCAGACGCGAGCCGTAATGTGCCGCGCAGCTCGTCATGATCAGCTGCTCCTTCGCGCGGGTCATGGCGACATAGAGAACACGCAGCTCCTCAGAGACGGTCTGTGCCGTCTTGCGGTCGATGATGGCTCTGCGCGCAAGCCCATGGTAATACGACCGGCTTGCAAGGTCGACGACATTGCCGCCGATCAGAAGCTCCTCGTCCGTCAGAACAGCGGCAGCATTGTCCTGCATGTTCATCTTCCGCGCCAGATCGGCCAGAATGACGATAGGGAATTCCAGTCCCTTGGATTTGTGGATGGACATGATGCGCACGGCGTCCGACCGGGCGGGCGCGTCCTGCGCGGGCAGTCTTGCGCCGCGCTGCTGCATTTGAAGCAGCAGCTGCACAAGCTCGGACAGGCTGCGAAGCTCTGTCTGTGCGCCAGCCGTCACGAACGACGCAAATGCAGCCAGACTACCGCGCCGCCGTTCGCTGTCCGGCAGAGCGGCAAAGACCATTTCCAGCCCGGAGGACTGCACGACGGTGTTCAGCAGTTCCGGCAGCGGCGTCCTGCGGCTTTCCTCGCGCATACGGGAAAGCCAGGACAAAAACGCGCACAGCTTTTCAGACGGCTCCCGGCAGGCGCACAGGCAGTCGTAAAGGTCTGCCTTTTGCGCCTGCGCGCGAAGCAGCGCCAGCTCCTCTGGCGTAAAGCCGAAGACGGGGCTTGCCATGGCCGCAGCCAGCGGAATATCCCGGTGCGGGTTATCGATAATTTGCAGAAGCTGGAATAAAATCTCAATTTCCGCTGTCTGCATCAGATCGCCGTCCCCGCCCACGTCGCAGGCGATGCCGCGCCGTTGCAGCGCCGCCTGATACACCCCGGCGATCATGCCGGGCGAGCGCATCAGGATCACGATATCAGACGGCTTCGCCGGGCGCAGCGCGCCGTTTTCCGTGACGGAGGCCTCGCGCAGGAGCCGCTCAATACGCGCAGCGACGAATTCCGCCTCCGCGCCCGTCTTGTCACCGCTTTCTTCTTCGGATGCGAGATAATTCAGGCAGTGCAGCTCGACCTTCGGGCCGGGCGAGTCCGGGAACTGCGCGCCGGGGACGAGCGCTTCGTCCTGCGTGTAGTCCAGCTCCCCGGCCTCTTTTTTCATCACAAGCGAAAACACGTCGTTGGCCGCTTCCAGAATTTCGGCGCGGGAACGGAAATTCTGCGACAGCAGCAGCTTGCGCGGCTCGCCGGGGGCCTGTGTGCCGAGCGGCGGATAGGCGTCGTATTTGGAAAGGAAGATCGTCGGATCGGCCAGCCGGAACCGGTAGATCGACTGCTTGACGTCGCCGACCATGAACAGATTTTTTCCGTCGCGGCTGACAGCCTGAAAAATGCGCTCCTGCACGGCGTTGGAATCCTGATATTCGTCGATCAGAATCTCGCGGTAGCTCTGCGCAAGGCTTTTCGCGGCCTCTGTCGGCCTGCCGGAGCCCTTTTTCGTCAGAAGCCCGATCATGCAGTGCTCCAGATCGGAAAAATCGAGCAGATGACGGCGGCGCTTTTCCTGCGTGAACCGTTCGTCAAAGCGCCGCAGCAGCGTCAGAAGCCCCCGCAGCGCCGGGAGGGTCCTGCGAAGGTCGTCTACGACCCGTTCCGACGGCGCGTAAAAATAGCTCTGCACGGTCTTGAGCAGCTGCTTTGCCTCGTCGCGCAGTGTCCTGACCTGCTCCGCGTTTTCCGCGTCCTTCGGCATCCGCATCACGCCGAAGGAGGGGAGCCCCGCCTCCACACAGCCGTCCCAAGTCGTCTCCGCCATGAGCGCATGGACGGTTTCGCGGTTTTTTTGCAGCAGCGGCAGGCATTTTTGCTCCAGAGCCGCGTCCGCGCGGCAGAGCGCTTCTGCCTGCGCAAGCATGGCGTCCGCGCTTTCGAGCGCGTCCCTGCGCGCCTTGAGATAATACGCGCCCCAGAGCGTCTGCTCCGCCGGAGTCCCCTCCGGCAGCGCATACGCGCGCAGGCAGTCCGCCATCCATGCTTCGGGGTCGACCTTGCAGCGCATGACTTCATAGCTGCGCTCGGCCAGCTCCAGCAGCCGCCGGTCGTCACGTCCATAGCCGAGCGTGTCGATCATGGCGGCGAAATCCGGCTCGTCGTCAAGCTTTGCATACAGCTCGGAGAGCACGTCCCGAAGCGTCTGCGCACGCAGAGCCGCCGCCTGCTGCTCGTCCGCCACGCGGAAATCGGCAGGCAGATTCGCCTCTGCCGCATACTGCCGCAGGACGGCCTGACAGAAGCTGTGCACCGTCGAGATCTGCGCGAGATACACGCGCGTCAGCTGCCGCTGCAAATGCCGGTCGTTCGGCGTGCCGGCAAGCGCCTCGGCGATGCGCGTGGCGATCTTGCCGCGCAGCTCAGACGCGGCGGCTCTTGTGTATGTAATGATCAGAAATTCATCGAGGTCGGCGGGGTCTGTGGGGTCGGTCAGATAGCCCATCAACCGGTCGACCAGAACCTTCGTCTTTCCGGAGCCTGCCGCCGCCGCAACGAGCAGCGCGCCGCCCCGATCCTCCGCCGCAGCCCGCTGCTGCGGCGTTGCGCGGATCTCAGCCATGCTCCAGCCTCCTTTCAAGCGCCTGCCAGAATTCCTCCGGCGTAACGGAGGCGAACCGCCGTGCGTTCACGCCGCAGACGTCCTTGTGGCAGGCCGATGAAAAATCACAGTATTTACATTCGGAATCCGACGGGCCGCGGTCAATGGGGTTCGGCGCGGTCGCGCCGGAGAGAATTTCGTCGATCATCGCCTCGACCTGTCCGTTCACAAAGCGCTCCAGCTCCGCCAGCTGGGCAGGGGAGGCGAGATCGCCAATCAGCCCGTCCGGGCCGGGCGCGAAGGGCAGGTACTGCGGCTTTTTCTCATACGCTTCCATCGCGTGCAGGACCGCTTCGTCGTTCAGAAGCAGCCCCTTGCGGCGCAGCCCCTTCTGCCGCTCAGGACCGGCCTGTGCGGGATCCTCACCCGGCTTGAGCTTGACCATGTCGCACCGGCCCGGAACATAGAGCACTCCGGCCGGCTGCATGGGCGTTCCCGCCCGCCTCTGATACGATTCCAGCGCGAACAGATACAGAAGCATCTGCAGGTTCTTCCCGTACAGCAGCTCTGCATAATCAAAATCCTTATGGCCGGTCTTGTAATCGATGATACGGAAATAGCGCCGTCCGTCCGCCTCATAGGTGTCCACGCGGTCGATCTGCCCGGTTAGAAGCCCGGAGCCGGTCTTTGCGCGGTACTCGATCGGCGGCAGCGGTCCGCCGGGCGCGAACCGAAGCTCCTCCGCCGCAGGCGCGAACTGCGACAGCCGAAGCTCCCGCGCCACGTCCATCACGACGGCGGCGGCCTCCTGCCGGTTGCGTGCGGAAAGATAGCTCTCGCGGCTCGCGGCGGCCTGTCCCTGCGGGAGATAGGTCTTCATGCAGTTATCCATGCAGCGCTCTGCCAGCGCGGAAATTTCTCCGTCCGTCATGGCGGCGAAGCCGCCCTGCTCCTGCGCCTCGCGGACGACGTGCTCCAATACATCGTGCACGAACGAGCCGAACAGCGGCGCGTCGAATTCTGCCTGCTTCCATGGCGCGGCGCGCAGGCCGTATTGCAGGAAAAACGCGTACCGGCAGCCCGCGAACCGGTCGATCTTCGACGCGGAAAGCGGGATCGTCCTGCCGTAGAGCGCACGCACCGCCTCTGGCCGCATGGAGGCGAAGGAATACGCGCAGCGCTGCGATAGCGTCCGCGCCTCCTTTTGAACCGCCTCCGGCAGCCAGTCGGGCAGCGCGCTCTGCTGCAGGGCCGCGCCCGCAGCTGCGGCGCAGTCCGGCAGGAAGGGGAAGTCCTCTGCCGCAGCCGGCTGCAAAGCCGGAAACAGCGATGCTGTGCGGCTGTATAAAAACGACGGCTGCGCCGCATCGGTCACAAGGCATACCCGCTGCTCCGCCGCGCTCAGCGCCGCGCAGACCCAGCTCATTTCGCGGTCAGAGGACGCGCTGCGCCCCGGACTGAGTTCCACGCCGAGACTGCGGAGCTTCTGCCGCTCCGGGTCGGCAAGCAGCCCGCCGGGATCGGAAAACGCAGGCAGCAGTCCGTCATTCGCGCCGAGCACCAGCAGAACGCGGGTGCGGCGGTGGCGGAGCATGGGCAGCGTCGTAAGCTGGACGGCATCGCAGACGGAGGGAATGGAACCGACCGAAGTATTTTGCAGCAGCATGGAAAACAGCTGCACAAACAGTTCCGTTTCAAGGCTTGCCGCGCCCAGAACCTGATCCATCTGCTCAAGCGCGGAAATGAGCGCCTCGTAGAGCTGGCCGCATTCCTGCGCGCGCTGGGCCTGCCCGGCCTGTTCGAGCGCATCCTGCTGCGTCTGAAGCCTTCCGGCAGCGTCGAGCGTTTCCAGCAGTGCAGCGATGGCACGCACCTGCTCGTCTACCGTCCGTGCCTTTGCCAATGCCAGCCGGAGCGTGCGCAGCGGGGCGACAGCCTGCTCGCGCAGGGCGTTCAGCGCCTGCAGCGCGGCCTCATCCTCCGGCTCCATGGGCTGACCAAGCCCGCACGGGTGCAGCTGCCACGGCTTTTCCCACGCGGAGCCGCGAATGCCCCAGTAATAGGCATAGTGCTCCAGCGTATCGCAGTCCGCCTCGCAGAGTGGCGAGAACTCCGACTTTAAAAACGCCAGTACAGGACCCGGCTCATACCGCAGAACAGCCTGCATCGCGGACAGCAGCGCCGCGATCAGCGGGTTCTGCGCGACAGGCGCACTGGACGCGCAGTAGACCGGAATTCCTGCGCGCGAGAAGAGCGTCTGCATGGGAAGCCGGTACGCGGCCCCGTCCGTCATGCAGACGGTAAAATCGCGGTAACGAAGACCCGACAGCACGCCGCTGCGCACCGTGCGCGCGGCATAGGCGCAGGCCGCCTGCTGTGAGCCTGCATGGACGAGACTGACGTTCTGCGGCGCTTCTCCTGAGCCGCTGCCGCCGAAAAACAGGCCGTTCAGCCAAAGCTGCACATCCGGCACGCGGTGCTCGCGCGCCGGGATGCTCAGACGGACAGTCTCGATACCCTGCCGGGCCGCCAGCTGCCGGAGCTGCTTTTCCGTTTCATTTCCGGTCTGACAGGCGGCGTACTGCCCGCCGGAGGTGAGGAGTGCGACGCGCACATTTTTCGCGTGCGCAAGAATTGCACGGATGATCTGCATCTGTAAGGCGGTAAAATCGGAGAAGCCGTCGAGGAAAACCTCCCGCCCGTCCAGAAACTCCGTCTCGTCCAGCAGCTCGCACAGGCGCATCTGCCGCGTGACAGGATCGCCGCGTCCTGTTTTGCAGACGGACAGATAGCTTTCATATAACAGCGCCAGCTCCGTGATCTTCTGTGCCAGGCGCCCCTCAAGCCGTGCGGCGGCTGTATGCAGCGCATCCGGCGTGACGCAGGAGGTCAGAAGCTCCTCCATGAGCGCGCCGAGCTGCTTCAAAAAATCCGGCCTTGTCATCACGGCGGCATAAAATTTCAGCTGCTCGCGCACCTGCTGCGCGGCGAGATAGAGCGTCAGAATGCGCCCGTTCTCGTCCAGATATTCTTCGCACACGCCGCCGCAGACGGAAAAGACCCGCGATGCCAGCCGCGTAAAGCTCAGAACCTCGGCATACCGGCTGATCGTATCGCCGCCGCGCTCGCACAGCGCACGCTCCGTTTCATGCGAATACTGCTCCGGAACGATCAGAATCTGCCCGGCAACGCCGTGCGCCGCGTTCTCACAGATCCGGGCCAGCAGCTCCATGGAATTCGCCGTCCTGTCCGGCCCGTGCAAAAGCTCCAGCATATGCCCGCCTCCCTTTCTGTTTTTTCTCATTTTATCATGCTGTGCGCCCAAAAGAAAGCCGCAGGCACGAAAAAACCGCCGGAACGCGTCCGGCGGTTTTGGAGAAGTTGGTTATTTCTGTTCCTGAATGTAGAGGCTGACGCGGCTCTGGATGAGCTTGGAGGCTTCTTCCACGGTCTTGCTGCCCGCAAAATAGCCTGCGGCTTCGTCAGAAATGATGTCCAGCACGTTCTGGTCATAGTCCACGAAGGTCGTTGTGGAATCGATGAGGGCCAGCACGGCGTCATACTGCTCCTGCGTGACGGCGTACAGCTCGATCATCGGCTCGTTGCCGTAGCTCATGCCGCCGCTGGAGATGGGGATGGGGTTGCCGTCATCGTCAAGGATCTGGTTGCCGTCGGCATCCGTCTCGTATTCCTGCGTCATGGCCTCCTGCGCCTTTGCCTCAAAGACCGATTTCACAATGGGGTAATTCCAAATACTTTCCTGATAGTCGTCGGAGAGCGTCGAGCGGATGAATGCCCACGCGCCGGACTTGTCCTTGCAGGTCGTGGAGATGGAAAGCGTGCAGCTGGCGTTGAACGCGTTGCCGCTGGAGCCGTCCTCGCGCGGGAAGCCAACAAAGCGAATGTCGTTGTTCAGTGCGGCGAAGGTATAGTACAGATCACTGAAACCGGAAAGTGACGTCGGATAGAGCAGCTGCTTGCCGTTTTTCAGGCGGGTGAAATCGCTTTCATAATCGTCCGAATCCGACTGCCAGTCGTATTCCGCCGGGAAGGGCTTGACGAACTCCAGCAGCGCGCGGAATTCATCGGTATCAAAGCTGCACGTGCCATCCTGCCAGTTCATGAAGCTCTCCGCGTTCATCGCGATGCAGTACTGCAGCATTTCCGCCTGCGTGTAATACTTGTTGAAGACCGTCGCGCCCTCGGGGAGCTTGGAAAGCGCGTCATTGACGTCGGCCAGCGTCCATGTCGTATACTCGCCCACGACCTTGCCGAGGCCAACTGCGGTCGTGACGCCGAAATCGATGGGCAGGCGGTAGAGTTTGCCGTCGGTCTGGGCCGCGTTCAGCGGCTGCGTCATGAGCTTGTCGCGCGAATATTCGGGGTCCGCGTCGAGATACGGCCACAGGTCCTCCAGCAGTCCCTTGGCGGCATACTGACCGATGGGAAGCTCCGTGCCGTTGACGAGGATATCAGGCACATTGCCGGAGATGATCTCCGTGTTGAGCTTGGTCAGACCGGCATTATAATCGTCGTCCGTCGCATACTCGGAATAGTCCTTGACGACGATGCGGTAGTCCGGATTGCTCTTGTTGAATTTTACGATCTGGCTGCGGAGATTGTAATCCAAATACAGGCAGGCCAGCGTCAGCTCCGTCTTTGCCGTGACAGAGGCCGCGTCCACGCGGTTGAGGACAAGGATCTGCTGCTTGCTGGGGCCGTCGTCCGAATAGTCATAGGTCACAGCGACGATGCGCCCATCCGACAGGAAGCCGAACTGGTCGCTGTTGATATTGTTGCTGTCCACATCGCAGGCCACCCAGTCGACGACCTTCTCGACCTCGCCGTTGTCCCTGCGTTCGCCAAAGATATTGCCGTTATCCATAAAGAAATAGGCATAGACATCATTGCCGGGGAGGATGTTCCACGCGCGGGAGGAAACGGGCGTTTCCTTGCCCCAGTCCTTCGTCTCCGGGTCAAGCTGCTTGAAGACCATCTTGCCGTCGGCGGAGGATGTGGTCATGCCGACCTCGCTGGCGGACAGCTGGCAGATCTGGCCGTTCAGCTCGTCGCCGGACTTGCTGAACACGAAGCTGCCGTCCGGGCCGTAGACGTTGACGGTCTGGTGGTCGTAGGTATAGACATAGCCCTTGTCGTCGGAGAGAATGGAGTCGATGTACGTATAGCGCCAGCCTTCGGGATTGTCCGTCTCCTCCTCGGAAACGGGCGTGATGGTGCGCAGCAGCGTCCCATGCGCGTCAAGCTGGATAAGCTCGGAGATGGAATCGCCCTCCGTGCCGTCGTCCGCATAGCGGCTCGTCTGCCGGTAGAGCCAGAGCGTGCCGTCCGCACCGGCCGCCATAGTCTGGATGTTGGTGCTGCTGTTGAAGGTCTGCATGCTGCCGTCGGGATTCATGGTCACGCCATCCGGCATGTCCGGGTTTTCCACGACCGGCTCGGCCACATAATTGTCAAGCTGCACGCACTCGCCGGTGTCAAGGTCAAAGCGGAAAATGACCTCGGAATACGTGTCATAGGAATATTCCTCGCCGTTTTCGTCGGTATAGGTTTCTGTGCCGCCGTCCGGGATGCTGGCGGTAAAGTAGAGCGTGTCGCCGGTAACGCAGCTCGTGCCGATCCACTGGATCTCCTCCGGCAGATCAAAATACTGCGCCTGATACGCGAACTGCGTCGAGGTCTTGTCCTCGGTATCGCTCTGTTCTGTCTTCTTCGTATCGTCCGCCGTCTGCGCCTCTTTTTTGCTGCACCCGGCGAGAACGCCGAGCAGCAGAACAAGCGCGAGACAGACGGAAAGAATGCGTTTTGTCATAAAGGATGCTCCTTCCTGTTTTGATCCGTGCGGCCACATAGTAACAGAAATTCGCCAAAAAGGAAACCCCTTTGGGTCAGATTTAAGAAAGAATTAAGTAAATCGAATGGTTTTCATACGGCTTGGAATTCCCCGAGATCCGTGCTATACTGTATAAAAATCGCAACAGGAGGCAGCTTATGCCCGCGCATGTCATTTCCAGCGAACAGCAGCGCGACCGGATGCTGCACACGCCGATCCCGAAGCTGATCGTGTCGCTGTCCATCCCGACGCTGGCGTCCCAGCTCATTTCCGTGTTTTATAATACCGCCGATACCTATTTCGTCTCCAAGCTCTCTACCAGCGCCTCGGCGGCGGTCGGCGTCGTTTTTTCGCTCATGTCCATCATTCAGGCCTTCGGCTTCGGCATCGGTATGGGCTGCGGGTCGATCATCAGCCGCAGTCTCGGCAACCGGGACAACGAGCGGGCCGACCGCACCGCAAGCAGCGCGTTCTTTTTTGCCGCCGCCGTGGGGCTTCTCATCTGCATTGCGGGGCTCTGCACGCTCCGGCCGCTCATGCGCCTGCTCGGCTCAACGGAAACGATCCTCCCGTACTCGGAAAGCTACGCGCGCATCATTCTGCTGGCCGCGCCTGTCATGTGCGCGTCGTTCGTGCTGAACAACACGCTGCGCTCCGAGGGCGAGGCGATGCTCTCCATGTACGGCATCTGTGCGGGCGGCCTTCTGAACGTCGCGCTCGACCCGCTGTTCATCTTTGTCTTCGACATGGGCATCGCGGGCGCGGCGCTGGCCACAGCGCTCAGCCAGCTGGTCAGCTTCTGCATCCTCGCGTGGCTGTTCCTCCACGGGCGGAGCATCGTCCGCGTCCACGTCCGCTGCATCAGCAAACGGCCCGGACTTTACGGCGAAATTCTGCTCGTCGGCTTCCCGACGATCTGCCGGCAGGGCTTCGCAAGCCTGTCCTCGGCGCTTTTAAATAACGCGGCAGCTGTCTATTCCGATGCGGCGGTCGCCGCCGTGACGATCTCCAACAAGGTCTATCTGCTCGTCCGGTCGATCGTGATCGGCATCGGGCAGGGCTTCCAGCCCGTGGCGGGCTATAATTTCGGCGCGGGCGATAAAAAGCGCACGCGGCAGGCGTTCTGGTTTTCCGTGCTGCTCGGAACAGCGGTGTGCATCGTCTGTGCGGCTGTGATCTCGCTCTTTCCCGACGAGATCATGCACTTCTTCCGCGACGATGCGGAGGTCACGCGCATCGGCCGTCAGGCACTGCTCTATGCCTGCGCCGTCATGCCGCTGATGGGATATTCAACTTATGTAAACCAACTATACCAGTGCCTCGGCTTCCATCAGGCCGCGACGCTTCTGGCCAGCTGCCGCAACGGACTGCTGTACGTGCCGCTCATCCTCATCCTGCCGCGTATGCTGGGCCTGCCCGGCGTAGAAATGAGCCAGCCCGGCGCAGACCTTTTGACCTTCGTTGTTTCGCTCCCGTTCCAGATCTGGTTCTTCCGGCATAAGCTCCGCTGATATGACGCTGCGTATACACGAAGGCTCCCCTATCGTTAGCAGGGGAGCCTTCAAATATGGAAATTTATAATCAATTTACGATCTGAAACTCTGAAATATTATAGGGTGTATCTGAAAACTCATGATGTGACCGGCAGCGAGGGATTTTTGCGTTGCGCAAGACATTTTTTCGCAGGAATACTGACGTATTTCAAGGAAAAATGACGCGGCGCACCGCAAAAAGGCCCGCTGTCCGGGTGCGTTGGGAGTTTTCAGATACACCCTAGGCAGCGCCGGTGAGTAATTTTCCAAAGCTCAGCCCTTCGCAGCTCCAGTTTCCGAACCGGAGCCCGCCGGTTCATTTGCGGCCGTGGAAACCCGGATCTGCTCAATATGATGGTTCGCGATCCGCGTGATCTGTACGTGCAGCGTTTCAAAATCGAATGACGCACCGGTCTCGGGGAGCCGGCCAAACTGCTCCATGACCCAGCCGCTGACGGAGGCCATGTCCGAGTCGGATCTCAGCCCGAAATAGTCCGCAAAATCGTCAAAGCTCATTTCCGCGTCGACCAGGTACGTGCCGTCAGACCCCTTGCTGATCGGCGTTTCCTCTTCATCGTGCTCATCCCAGATCTCGCCGACGAGTTCTTCCAGAATGTCCTCCATCGTCACAATGCCGCAGGTGCCGCCGTATTCGTCGACCACGACGGCGACGTGCGTTTTGGCCTGCTGGAGCTTTTTGAGCAGCAGACTGATGGGCTCCATCTCCAGCGCGTAGACCGGCGGCAGAATAATATCCCGCAGCGGCTTGTCCGTCACGCCGCAGCCGACATAAAAGTCCTTCTGGTGGATGGTGCCGAGAATATTGTCGATCGAATCCTGATAGATCAGGAGCCTTGAATATTTCGTCTCCGTGAACAGTGCGGCGACCTCCTCCTTCGTCGCCGTGATCGGAAGCGCAGCCAAGTCAGTGCGGTGGATCAGAATATCCTCCGCGCGCTGCTCGGAAAAATCGATTGCGTTCTTGAGCAGCTCGCCCTCGTTTTTATCAATGCTGCCGTCCTGCTGCACTTCGTCGACAAGCATCAGAAGCTCCTCCTGCGACATTTTGTTGTCGGAGCTGAGGCGGAAGACCTTCGCCAGCAGCTTTTTCCAGAACGAAAAAATTGCGTTCAGCGGCGTAAAAATCCAAATAAGGACCTGAAGCATCGGCGCGGACAGCATGGCCCACTGCTCTGCGCAGTCCTTTGCAATGCTCTTCGGAGAGATCTCACCGAAAATCAGCACCACGACCGTGACGACAACGGTGGAGATCGTGGCGCCTGCGTCACCGTAATGCCTGACGAACAGCACGGTGCCGATGGAGGCCGTGGCGATATTCACGATATTGTTTCCGATCAGGATCGTGGACAACAGCCGGTCATAGCGTTCGAGCAGCTTACAGACCAGTGCCGCCCGTTTGTTTCCCTTCTCTGCAAGGGTCTTGAGCCGCGTTGTGTTCGCAGAGGAAAAAGCCGTTTCCGTCGCCGAAAAATAGCCGGAGAGGATCAGGCAGACAGTCATTATAACAATGCAAGTAGTGGTTGACAATGTACGGTAACTCCTTTTCTGTTATCTGAAATCGTGTGTGAAGACGCAAAAAAGCACGTCCGCCCTGCATCTAGCAGCGCAGATATGCTTCCAAAAACAGATGACAGATCAGATATGTACTATGACAATCGCTGTCCTCAGAATCCATGTGTTTCATTCCTTTCGCATAAAATCAAATTTATTATAACAAAAAACACAAATTCGTCAAGAAACAAATTCGGTGTAAGACTTGGGCGTGTCCGGTTCACGCAGAGAGCAGCAAAGGACCGAATAGAGTTGGTAGGGGCAAGAGCCAAGCCCCTGCCAACTGCGGTCGAATTTCGTTGGTTTTACAGAGCAGGGGAAATCATCGCTCCGCTTGATAGGCGATCTCGCCGTTTACGATGGTCATGTACGCCTCGCCGCCGATGGTGGTCAGCGGGTCTGCCGTCCAGAGAACAAGATCGGCGTCCTTGCCCGGTTCCAGACTGCCGACGCGGTCAGAAATGCCGAGACTCTGCGCCGGATTGATGGTAATGGCGCGCCATGCTTCTTCCATCGGCAGTCCTGCAGCAGCCGCAAGTCCAGCCGCCAGCGGCAGATGCTGCAGCGGAATGACCGGTGCGTCGGTGATGATGCTGACCGTCAGTCCTGCGCGGTACAGAACGCCCGCTGTCGTAAAGCTCTTGTTCCGCAGCTCGACCTTGCTCTTGCCGCCGAGCGACGGGCCAACAAAGACCGGATAGCCCTCCTCGGCCAGCTCGTCCGCGATGATCTCACCGTCGGTGCAGTGGTCGAGCGTCAGCTTGAGGTCAAACTCCCGCGCGATGCGCACGGCGGTCAGAATATCGTCCGCGCGGTGCGCGTGGCACTTGATCGGGATTTCTCTGTTCACGACTGGCAGCATCGCTTCCAGCTTCACGTCCAGCGGCGGATTTTTTCCTGCCGCCTTGTCGTCGCGGTAGCGGATGGTGCGCATCAGCAGCTCGCGCAGAAGTCCGGCCACGGCCATACGCGTCATGGGACTCTGCTTTTTGCCCTGTCCGTAGCAGCCCTTCGGGTTTTCGCCGAACGCGCATTTCATCGCCGCAGGCGACCGCAGTACCATCTTGTCAACACGCTTGCCTGCCAGCTTGAGAATGGCGAACGTGCCGCCGACAACGTTCGCGCTGCCGGGGCCGGTGCAGGCTGTCGTCACGCCGCCGCGCAGCGCCAGACCGAACGCCTCATCCTGCGGATTGATCGAGTCGATCGCGCGCAGCTGCGGTGTCAGCGGGTCAACGATCTCATTGTAATCCATACCCTCCCAACGCATGGCCTGATTGTCAAGGCCGATGTGGCAGTGCGCCTCCACACAGCCCGGCGTGAGCAGCCGCCCCTGTGCGTCAATGACCTTTGCACCCGCGGGCGCGTCGATCTCCGGCGCAACTGCGGCGATTTTTCCATCCTCAACCAGCAGACAGCCGTTCGGAATATCCGCTCCGGCCATCGTCTTGATGTGTGCATTCTGAATCAGCAGCATATTGTATCTCCTTTCACAGCGCCAATTCGCTGTTTCCTCCAGTATAACGCGAGCCGCCGCCAAAAAGCAAGCGCTGTTTTTCCCCAGTCCGCTAGACAAAAAAGGCAGATGCTGTTATGATAGAGACAGAAAATCCAAAAACGACGATCAAGGAGATTGCTATGAAACAGTATTATCTTGGAATTGAGTTCGGTTCCACGCGCGTCAAGGCCGTCCTGATCGACGGCGAGCACCGCATCGTCAAGAGCGGTGACTACACATGGAAAAGCAGTCTGGAAAACGGCGTCTGGACGTATCACATGGAGGATGTGCAGGATGGCCTGCGCACCGCCATCCGCAACCTCGGCGAACTGCCCGGCGCCGTTTCGGCCATGGGCATTTCCGGCATGATGCACGGCTATCTGGCCTTCGACAAGGACTGGAACCTGCTGGCCCCGTTCCGCACCTGGCAGAACACCATGACCGGCGAGGCAGCCGAGCAGCTTACGGCGGAATTCGGCTTCAACATCCCGCAGCGCTGGTCCATTGCGCATCTGTATCAGGCCGTTCTGAACGGCGAAGCGCACGTCAAAAATATCGCGCACATCACGACGCTTGCCGGCTATGTCCACTATCTGCTCACGGGCGAAAACGTCCTCGGCGTGGGCGAAGCCTCCGGTATGTTCCCCATTGACAGTGAAACGCTGGACTATGACGCGGCGATGCTCGAAAAATTCGACGCGCTGCTGGCCAAATACGGCTTCGCGTGGACGGCCCGCAGCGTCCTGCCCAAGGTCCTGATGGCCGGACAGGCCGCAGGTAAGCTGACGCAGGCCGGGAGAACGTTCCTTGAAGGGCTTCTGCCCGCCGGCATCCCGTTCTGCCCGCCCGAAGGCGATGCAGGCACCGGCATGACGGCGACGAACGCCGTCGCGCCCAGAACCGGCAACGTCTCGGCAGGCACGTCCATCTTCGCTATGGTCGTACTGGAAAAGCCCCTGTCGAAGGTCTATCAGGAGATCGATATGGTCACCACGCCCAGCGGCAAGCCCGTCGCCATGGTGCACTGCAACAACTGCACGAACGACATGAACGCATGGGTGGGCCTTCTCGGCGAGACGGCGAAGCTCTTCGGCGCGGACGTTTCGACTGGCGAGCTGTTCACGAAGCTCTACCAGAAGAGCCTTGAGGGTGATGCCGACTGCTCTGGCGTCCTGACCTACAACTATATGGCGGGCGAGGGCGTTACGCATCTGGACGAGGGCCGTCCGATGGTCGTCCGCAAGCCCGAAAGCCAGTTCACGCTTGCCAATTTCCTGCGCTCCCAGCTTTACGCGACCATGTCGACGCTCAAGCTCGGCATGGATATCCTTGCGGAGGAGCACGTTGCGATCGATTCCCTGACCGGCCACGGCGGCCTGTTCAAGACGCCGGTTGTCGGCCAGAAGTATATGGCCGCCGCCTGCCGTGCACCGGTCACGTGCATGGAATCGGCGGGCGAGGGCGGGCCTTACGGCATGGCTCTGCTTGCGTCCTATCTGGTGCAGAAAAAGGATGGCCAGACGCTTGAGCAGTATCTGGAAACAGAGGTTTTCGCGGATGTCAAGCGCACGACGCTTGCTCCCGATCCCGAGGATGCCGCCGGCTTCGACCGCTATCTCGGCTGGTACCGCAGCGCCCTCGCAGCGGAAACCGCCGCAGTAAACGCATTCTGATCGATCCTTTCGAAAACATGGAAAAGGCTTCCCGTCTCCGGGAAGCCTTTTCCGCTTACATGGCCGAGGAGATCGCGTCCACAGCCTTTTCCGCCTCGTTTTGAATAGCCTTGGCGACCTGCTTTGTCATGCGGTACGCGTCGCTGTTTTTCGGCAGCATCATCGCGCCCAACGCGCCGACTGCGACGCCTGCGCCCATGGTCAGAAAGAAGCCCCGTACTGTCATATGCGCACCTCGTTACCGCATCGCCGTGCCGGACGTGCTGCCGGTCACGGTTCTGCCGCTTGCCGTGCCGCTCTGGCTGTAGCCCGCGCCGTTGTAGCCGGGGTTGTAGTTCGTGCCGTTATACATACCGCCATAGCCGTTTGTGCCGTTGACATAGCCGTTCCGGGTCGTGGAGACGTTGGAATAGCCGTCGTAATACGGCTGCGTCGCCGCACAGGCGGTCAGAGACACCGCAAGCATCAGCGCGGCCAGCACCAGGATCAAGCCTTTTTTCATGAGAAATTCCTCCTTTTTTGCGAATCGTATCGCTGAGGCTATTTTCTGCAGGCATTGCGCGCGGTATGCTGTGAGTTTTTTACAGAGCAGGAATCGATAAAAATCGATACAAGCATATTGAAAGTTTTCGTTTATGCTGTATAATAACAACAGATAAAAATGAGAAGGAGAACGCTCATGAAAAAGCTGTCCATCAAAAAAGGCGTGCAGTGCATGGCCTGTCTGGAGTGCGTCCGCGCCTGCTCCAACGCATACTATAAGGAATTCCACCCCGATAAGGCCGCTCTGAAGATCGTCCAGCGCGGCGAGAACGTCCGTCCCATGGTCTGTGTCCAGTGCGGCAAGTGCGCCGAGGTCTGTCCCTCCGGCGCGATCACCCAGAACCCCAAGGGCGTCTGGATGATCAGCCGCAAGCTCTGCACCGGCTGCGGAAAATGCGTTGAAGCGTGTCCCTTCGGCCTTATTGTCAAGGACGAAGCCACCCCGTATTCCAGCAAATGCACCGCCTGCGGCATCTGCGTCAAGGCATGTCCCATGGAGCTGCTGGAAATCGTTGAAAAATAAACCCAAAGCGGCGGACGCGTGTCCGCCGCTTTTGCATATTCTATGATATTGATTTCCGCAAGCTTGCAGGCTGGTCAAGCCTCCGGTGGCCCTGTCTTTTCCGCCTTGCAGGAAAAGACAGGGGAGAAAAGGGGCGCCTGGTTACGGCTTGGTGCGTGCTGCGGGTACGATTCAGGAGGGAACCTGAATTGCAGTCTCTGCGAACACACCAAGTCACCCTACGCGCGCTATGGTACGCGCCGCCTGTTACGGTACACCAGGTTTGATAGCAGCTGCTTTTGAATGACTGCGGTAAAAACGCCTTGCGTTCGAAATTTGCAGGGCAGTACGGATTCGCCAGAGTTTTGTAGGGGCCGATGCCCACATCGGCCCGCTGGGAAGTTGCGAATTTGCCATAGATTTCCGTAAAAAGGGTGCGTTCTGCCGGGTCGATGTGGGCATCGACCCCTACAAATCGCACTCCTCAAAGTGCGCCGAAATATGCGTCCCTAACCTTGCAGCTCCCGTCACTTCACAACCGCATCATACAGCAGATTCTTCGCAAACCCCGTCAGCTTTGCGACCTGTTTGACAGCATCCTTCGTGGAAAGTCCCTCCTCCATGCGTGCGCGGACCAGATCGAGCGCCGCTTCAAATGTGCAGCCTTCCTCCGCCTTTTCCTCCGCGCCAGCCACAACGAGCACGAATTCGCCGCGCGGCGGAGTTTCTTCATAATAGGCCGCCGCCTCGCCCAGCGTCATACGGCGGACCTCCTCGTGCAGCTTCGTCAGCTCCCGACAGAGGGAAATTTTCCGATCCTCTCCAAACGCGTCTGCCAGATCGCGCAGCGTGGCGAGCAGCTTGTGCGGCGCTTCGTAGAAGATCATCGTCCGCGTCTCGTCCTTCAATCCCGTCAGGTGCTCCTGACGGCTTTTTTTGTTGACGGACAGAAACCCCTCGAACGTGAACCGGCCCGTCGGCAGGCCCGAAATACTCAGCGCTGTCACCAGCGCGCACGGCCCCGGAATCGCGCAGACCGTCACGCCGTTTTCCGCGCACAGCCGAACTAAGTCCTCGCCGGGGTCGGAGATGGCGGGGGAGCCAGCGTCCGTCACCAGCGCGCACGTTTCGCCCGCCAGCAGCCGCGCGAGGATTTTCCCGCCGCTCTCGGCCTTGTTGTGCTCATGGTAGCTCACAAGGCTTTTTTTGATCTCCAGATGGTTTAGCAGCTTGAGGCTCACGCGCGTGTCCTCCGCCGCGATAAAATCAGCCTCCGCCAGCGTTCGGGCGCAGCGGGGCGAAATGTCATTCAGATTGCCGATGGGCGTCGGCACGAGATATAGAGTACCGGCCATATTGCTTCACTCCTGTAGATGATAGATGCGCCGACCCTCGGCAGACAGCTCGCCGGTCTGCGTGTATAAAACCAGATCTGGCTCAAATTGCAGCCCAGGCCTTCCGCCGAGGCGGGATTCAATCAAAACGAGATTCACGGCGTTTTCCGCTCTGTGCCGGACGAAGCGGATGCGCTTTGGCTCCAACCGCGCCGCGCGCAGTCCGGTCATCAAATCGACCAGCCGCTCTGGCTTGTGAACCAGAAAAAACCGCCCGCCCCACCGCAGCGCCCGCGCCGCAGCCGCACAGAGCGCGTCAAACGGACAGCAGATCTCGCTTCTCGCGGCGCAGAGGCTGTCCTGCGCATGCAGATATCCGCTTCCCGGCGGGTAGTAGGGAGGATTGGACAGCACGCAGTCAAAGCTTCCGGGCGCGATCTGCGCGTGTGTCTGCCGCAGATCGCCGCAGACGATGTGCAGATGGTCGGAAAATCCGTTTTCCTCGGCATTTTCCTGTGCCTGACACGCGGCAGCCTCCTGAATTTCGATGCCGCTCACGTGCAGCGTTCCGTCCGCGCCCAGCAGCAGAAGCCCCAGCGTCCCGCACCCGCAGCCAAGATCAAGCACTCGGCTGCCAGACTTTATCCGGCAGAAATCTGCCAGCACCATGGAATCCGTGCTCATGCGAAACTGTGCGTCCGGGATTTTCATCCGGATGCTGTCAAAGAGAAGCTCTTCCATACGCGCTCCAATCAAAAGTCAATCAAAAAGACAGGGGGTGCTGCACGCAGCACCCCCTTCCTGGTTATGTGCTTATTCCTCAGAGATCGCGTCGTTGGGGCATTCTGCAGCGCAGGTACCGCAGTCCACGCACTGATCAGCGTCGATGACGTACTTGTCTTCGCCCTCGCTGATGCAGCCGATGGGACATGCGTCAGCGCAAGCACCGCACTTTACACAGTTGTCATTGATTACGTGTGCCATTTGAAGCACCTCCATTTTCAAGGTAGCTTCATTCTATCATACTTTCCTGAAAATGCAATGAAAAAAGTGTAAATTCCTCGAACGGCCCGGATTTTTTCGCGTGCGTCGTATAAACGCTGACCGCCGCGTCGAAACTCTCCTTCGACAGGAGGCGATCAGAATGAAAAAACCGGCGTATTCCGCAGCGCTGGACCGGGTGCTCTTCCGCGCGTCGCGGCTGGCGCGTGAGCTTGGCGGCGCACAGACCGGCACGGAGCATCTGCTGCTTGCACTCTCGCAGGAACGCATTTCCCAGACCGGACGCATTTTATGCTATCAGGGAGCCGAGGGCAGGCTCCTGCGCTGTATGCTGCTGACGAGGCAGGAGCCGGAGCCAGCCGGGCGGCAGGGCCTTTCCGCAGCTGCCGCAAGAGCGCTTGACGGCGCACAGCACGAGGCGAACCGCCTTGGCGCGCCCCTCTGCCTGCCGGAGCATCTGCTGCTTTCCCTCATGCGCGACGACGCCTATGCGGCGGCGCGAATGCTTTCGGAGCTTGGCGTTGACTGCAACTGCGTATTTTCGGAAACATATGACCGCCTGCGCATCCTACATCCGGCGCAGGACGTGAAAGGACAATCGGAATTGAAGCTTTTGGAACTGTACTGTGACAACATGATCGACCGGGCACCGCAGATGGACCCCGTCGTCGGCCGCGAGGCGGAGCTTTCCCAGCTCATGCAGGTGCTCAGCCGCCGCAGCAAGAATAACCCCGCGCTCATCGGCGAACCCGGCGTCGGCAAGACCGCCGTCGTTGAAGCGCTGGCCCAGCGCCTTGCCTGCGGAGACGTGCCGCAGGCGCTGCGCGGGAAAAAGCTCTACTGCCTCAACATGGCGAATCTGCTTGCGGGCACGAAATACCGCGGCGAATTTGAAGAGCGCGTGCGCGATATCCTGATCGAGATCCGCCGCTGCGGCAGCGTCATCCTATTTGTCGACGAAATGCACACCATCGTCGGCGCAGGCAGCGCCGAGGGCGCGATCGACGCGGCCAATCTGCTCAAGCCGGCCCTTGGCAGGGGAGAGCTGCAGATGATCGGTGCGACGACATTGGAGGAATACCGCAAATTTATTGAGAAGGACGCCGCGCTTGAACGCCGCTTCCGCCCCGTGATCGTCCGCGAACCGGACCGCAAGACGGCCTGCCGTATGCTTGAAGCGCTTCGTCCAGGCTTGGAGGCACACCACCGCATCCGCATCACGCAGGAGGCCATCGAGGCCGCCGTCGATTTTTCAAGCCGCTATCTGACAGATCGCTTCCTGCCGGACAAGGCGCTCGACCTGCTCGACGAGGGCGCGGCGCACGTCTGGCTCGGCGGCCCGGAGCCTGCGGAGGACGCAGAGCGCCAGCAGCAGCTCGAGCAGCAGCTTGAGCAGGCTGTGGCGAACGCGCAGTATGAGCAGGCGGCGAAGCTGCGCGACGAGCTGCGCACGCTCGTGCGCCGCCAGCTTGCCGCCCGCCGCGCCCAGCGCACCGTGAGCCTGACCCGGCAGGATATCGCCGCCGTCGTTTCCGAGCGCACCGGCATCCCCGTCGGCAGGCTCCGGCAGTCTGACCGTGAACGGCTGCTGTCCCTGCGCCAGACGCTCTCCGAGCGCATCATCGGCCAGCAGGCAGCCGTCGACGCGGTTTCTACCGCCGTTCTGCGCGGCCGGACAGGCCTTGCCGACGCCGGACGCCCCGCCGCGTCCTTCCTGCTCATCGGCCCGACGGGCGTCGGAAAAACAGAATTATGTAAACAGCTTGCGCAGGTCGTCTACGGCAGTCAGGACGCGCTCATCCGCGTGGATATGTCGGAATACATGGAGCCAAGCAGCGTCTCGCGCCTGCGGGCTATGTCGGCTACGACGCAGGCGGAACGCTCACGGAAAAGGTGCGCCGCCGTCCATACTGCGTTGTACTGTTCGATGAGCTGGAAAAGGCGCACCGGGATATTACCGGTATCCTTCTGCAGCTGCTCGGCGACGGGATCCTGACCGACAGCATGGGCCGCACCGTCAGCTTCAAGAACACCATCGTCGTCATGACCTCGAACCTGACTGGCCCGCAGACCGGAAAGCCCGGTCTCGGCTTCATACCCGACTGCGCGGATGTCCGCGCGCAGACCGTCCTGCGGGAGGCGTTTTCTCCGGAGTTTCTGGGCCGGATCGACTGCGTCGCCTCCTTCCGTCCGCTTGCGGCAGAGGATCTTGCGAAAATTGCTGCGCTTCAGCTGCGGGAGCTTGCCGGACGGCTGCAAAAGCAGAACGTTACGCTGGAAACGGCCCCGGAGCTGCCCGAGCGCCTCGGCGCGCTCTGCGCGAACGAGCCCGGAGGGGCCAGAAGCCTGCGCCGCAGGCTCCAGACCGGGATCGAAGGCCCGGCGGCGGAGCTGCTGCTGCGCGACCCGTCTGTGCGGACGCTCCGCGCCGTCTGGCAGCAGGGGAGCGTGCAGGTGAAAGCGGCTGAAGGATGTTTTTAAAACATTCGTTCAAAAATTCGGCTTTCGGGGATTTTTCACGAAAAACGTCGAAGAATCCCCGAAAAATTTTTTCAAAAAAGGGTTGCAATTTATGTAAACAGAACGTATTATATTATTGAAGTGGAGCAAAGTGGAGCGAAATTTCAGTAAAGTGGAGCGAAAGGAGGCACGAGGGGATGTTTGGCAAGTACAAGCACTCAGTTGACGAAAAAGGACGTCTGTTCGTGCCGTCCAAGCTGCGCGAAGAGCTGGGAAGCACCTTCTATGTAACACTGGGCCTCGACCACTGCCTGTCCGTCTACACGGAAGCGGGCTGGAAGGCCATTGTCGATAAATATAACGCGCTGCCGATCGTACAGGCACGAAAAATGCGCTTTCTGTTTGCCAACGCCGCCAAATGTGAGCCCGATAAGCAGGGCCGCTTCCTCATTCCGGCTGAGCTGCGCCAATACGCCGGTCTTTCCAGCGAGGTCACGTTCATCGGGCAGGGCGGCCACGCGGAGATCTGGGACAGCGCAGCCTATGACGAGCTGGAGCAGCAGACGCTGACGCCTGAAAATCTGGCGGCTGTGATGGAGGAACTTGGTTTCTGATGGAATTCGCACATCGATCTGTGCTTTTGCACGAATGCATAGACGCGCTGGCCATCAAGCCCGACGGGATCTATCTCGACGGAACGCTCGGCGGTGCGGGCCACTCGCTGGAGATCTGCCGGAGCCTCACCACCGGCAGGCTCATCGGCGTCGACCGTGATCTGGTCGCGCTGGAGGCCGCGAAAAAGCGGCTGTACAGCCACGCGAAAAAGGTGACGCTGGTACATGATAATTTTGAAAACGTCGGCGCGATCCTTACCGCGCTGGGACTCGACCGGATCGACGGGATGCTGTTCGACCTGGGCGTTTCGTCCCCGCAGCTCGACGATGCGGAGCGCGGCTTTTCCTATATGGCCGACGCGCCGCTGGATATGCGCATGGACCGCGACCAGTCCCTCACGGCCTACGAGATCGTCAACAACTGGCCGCGCGAGGAATTAAAATCCATTCTCTACGAATATGGCGAGGAGCGCTGCGCCCCGCAGATCGCCGCCGCCATCGAACGCGTGCGGACCGACCACCCAATCGAGACAACGCTGGAGCTGGTCGACATCATCCGCTCGGCCATGCCGCCCAGCGCCCTGCGTGAAAAGCAGCATCCGGCCAAGCGCAGCTTTCAGGCCATCCGCATCGCCGTCAACGATGAGCTTGGCGCGGTCCGGCAAGGCATGGAGGCCGCCATCGACCACCTGAACCCCGGCGGTCGTCTGGTTGTCATTACGTTCCATTCGCTGGAAGACCGTATCGTCAAAAACGTGTTTCAGGACGCGGCAAAGGGCTGCACCTGCCCGCCGTCGTTCCCGGTCTGTGTCTGCGGCCATAAGCCGAAGATCAAAATTCTGACGAAAAAACCCATCATCGCCACGCGCGAGGAGGTCGAGGAAAATCCCCGTTCGCGCAGTGCAAAGCTCCGCGTAGCAGAGCACGTGTAACCCGGAAAGGAGTCCCGCCGTTATGGCGCAGCCCAATCGAAGAAATCTTTATAGAGACAACGGCGCCGCTGCATACGATGTTTACGCATGGAACGATCAGACTGCCCGCCAGTATGACGATAACCGCGCCTATGAGCGGACCCTGCCCATCGAGCTGCCGGACGAGCGGGCCTATGAGCAGCCGTACCGAAGAGTCAAGGCCAGAACGGCCATCGCGCCGTTTACACTGGCGGGTATGCTGACGGTAGCCTGTCTCATGATCCTTGTGATTTTCGGCTATGTCCAGCTGTTTGAGGCCAGCAGCAATGTCTCAGCCCTTGAAAGCAGGCTTGCCAATCTCAAGGAGCAGCAGCTGATGCTTCAGAGCAAATACGACGCCAAGATCGATCTGACTGCCGCCGAGGAATACGCGGCTGAGATCGGCCTGACCAAATGTCAGCCCGAGCAGATCGTCTATGTCAGCTTCTCCGGGAACGATCAGGCGGAAATTTACACGCAGCAGCGCACAAGCGTCTTCGGAGAAATTCTGGACGCCATGCAGCAGAGCATTCTCGGCCTCATCGAATATTTGCACCCCGCAGCGGCATAAGCTTGGACAGAACCTCCCAGTTTGAAATCCAGCTGAGTAACCAGACAGGGGCGGTCTTTTCAGGCCGCCCCTTTTTTGAACAGAAAGGCAGTTTCATGGCAAAAAAGATCATCCGCCTGCCGCGCACCAAAGAGCAGAAGCAGGCAAACCGGGAGCGGAATGAGCGCGCGAACCGAACGATCCTCAGCCGTACCCTGATCCTGATGGTCCTGTGCGGCGTGATCGCGTTTGTCCCGCTGATCGGAACGCTTTATAACCTCATGATCACCCAGCACGACTATTACAACGAAAAGGCGATCAAGAACCAGACCCGTTCAACGAATCTGACCGCAGCGCGCGGCGTGATCTACGACGCGAATATGAACGTGCTGGCCTCTTCGTCGACCGTCGAGACGGTTTTCATCGACCCGAACGAGATCGCCGAGCAGATGAAAAAGCCCGAGAACAGCAACCTGCTCGACCAGATCGCGCGTGGCCTTGGCGAAATTCTGGATGTCGAGCCGAGCTTCGTCTACGAGCAGGCCGCCGACAAGCAGTACCGCTATAAGGTCATCAGCCGTAAGATCTCCGAGGAGCTGGCCGACGAGGTCCGCGCCTTCGTCAGCGAAAACAAGATCACCGGCGTCTATCTCGAAACAGACCTCAAGCGCTATTACCCCAATTCCTCCCTCGCCGCGCAGGCGCTCGGCTTCGTTTCAAGCGACAACAACGGCTCCGAGGGCCTTGAAGCCTATTACAACGAAGAGCTTTCCGGCACAGCCGGGAAGGTCGTGACATCCAAGGGCAACTACGGCTCCGAGATGCCCTATACATACGAAAAATACTATGACGCCTCTGACGGCTGCAGCCTCGTTACCACCATCGACGCGACCGTGCAGGCGTATGTGGAAAAGAACCTGCAGAACGCCATTGATAAGTACGATATCAAAAACGGCGCGTTCTGTATCGTCATGGACGTGAATACGGGCGAGATCAAGGCCATGGCCACGCTCGGCTCCTATGATCCAAATAATTATCTGGAAATCTATGACGACGCGGCGGCCGCGCTTCTTGAAAATGAGCGTGATGCGGCGCTGTCCCTGCCGGAAGCGTCCGATGCCTATAAGGCCGCCATCGAGCAGTATAAGCAGGATGTTGCATCGGCACGTATGGCTCAGTGGCGCAACCGCTGCGTGTCCGACGGCTATGAGCCGGGTTCGACCTTCAAGCTCATCACGCTGGCCTCCGCAATCGATTCCGGAGCCGTCACGCTGAACGACTCGTTCTACTGCGGCGGTCAGGAAAAGTTCTCCGGCCGTGAGCAGATCCTTAACTGCTGGAAATCCGCCGGTCACGGTGCGCAGTCGACCGCGCAGGCGCTCGGCAATTCCTGCAACATCGCCTTTGGCCATATCGGCCTGCGCATGGGCGGCGACATTTTCTATGATTACCTCAAGGCCTTCGGCATTATGGAAAAAACAGGCGTTGATCTGCCGGGCGAGGCCAGCGGTCTGTTCTACGAACGGAAATACCTGAACAATCCCGCACAGTACGGCACGTCCTATCTCATCACGTCCTCTTTCGGTCAGAGCTTCCGTATCACGCCCATGCAGCTGGTGCGCTCCGTCGCGGCGATCGTCAACGGCGGCTATGTGCTCGAGCCGTATATCGTGAGCGAGGTTCTGGACGCCGACGGCAATATGGTCGAGCGGAACGAAAAGACCGTCTTGCGGCAGGCCATCAGCCAGCAGACGTCCGAAACAATGCGCAGCCTTATGGAACAGGTCGTCACCGAGGGCACGGCCTCTGCGGCCAAAACCCCCGGCTACCGTGTCGGCGGCAAGACCGGCACGTCCGAAAAGCTGGACGAATACGACGAGGACGGCAATCAGGTCAAGGACAAGATCGTTTCCTTTATCGGCGTCGCGCCCATTGACGACCCGAAATATGTCGTCCTTGTCGCGCTTGACACGCCCGCGTATTCGCAGGACAGCGAAAAATATACCCTCCACGGGATGTATATTTCCGGCGGCCTGATGGCTGCGCCGACCGTCCGCGACATTTTCCTTGATATTCTTCCCTATCTCGGTGTGGAGCCGGATTATGATTCCGAGGATATCCGCGGTATCAACTTCACAGTCCCAGATGTGATCGGCATGGACGAAAGCGAAGCGGCTGCGCTGCTCGCTGAAAAAACCATCACCTACCGCATCGTCGGCACCGGCTCGACCGTCACCGACCAGCTGCCCGCGCCGGGCAGCCAGGTTCCCGGCAATTCGCAGATCATCCTCTACATGGGCGCGGAAAAGCAGCAGACGGTTGTCGAGGTGCCGGATTTCATCGGCTGCTCTGTCGCAGACGTTAACTATCTGGCTGCAAACGCCGGCCTTTACGTGCAGGCCAAGGGCACCGACCGCACGGACGTTTACGTGCTTGCGGCCTATCAGGACATCGAACCCGGAACAGAGGTTGACAGAGGTACTACAATTACAGTAGAATTCTCTTCCACAGGAGCATCCGACTAAGGAGGACACTATGAAGCTCAAAGAACTGCTGCACGGCCTTGACGTGCTGGAACTGCACGCGGACGAAGCACTGGATATTACCGGCGTTCAGTATGACTCCCGGCAGGTAACGCCCGGAGCACTGTTTGTCGCGATCTCCGGCTTCCAGACCGACGGCCACAAATATATTCCCAAGGCCATGGAAAACGGCGCGGTCTGCGTCGTCTGCGAAAAAAAGCCGGAAACAGACATTCCGTATGTACTGGTTTCCAATGCCCGCTCGGCGCTTGCCGCGCTCGGCGCAAACTGGTTCGGCCATCCGGCGGACGCTATGTGCGTCGTCGGAATCACCGGCACGAACGGCAAAACGACCAGCACGTATCTGCTGAAGCACGTGCTTGAAAAAACGCTCGGCGCAAAGGTCGGCCTCATCGGCACGATCCAGAACATGATCGGCGATGAGATCCTGCACACTGAGCGAACCACGCCGGAGTCCTTTGAGCTGCAGAAGCTCTTCGCCGATATGCGCGATGCGGGCTGCACGCACGTCATTATGGAGGTCTCGTCCCACGCGCTGGTGCTCCACCGCGCCGACCAGATCCGTTTTGGCGCGGCTGTCTTTACAAATCTGACAGAGGACCATCTCGATTTCCATCAAACGATGGATGCATACTGCGACGCGAAGGCCATGCTCTTCCGCCGCTGCGAAACGGGCGCGGTCAATGTCGACGATGCCTACGCGAAGCGCATCATGGAGCAGGCGGACTGCCGGCTTCTGACCTATTCCGCGCAGGGAAACCCCGCCTCGCTCATGGCGGAGCACGTCGAATTGTTCTCTGACCGCGTGGAATTTGATGCGGTCTATCAGAACAAGCGGGCTTCTGTCACACTTGGCATTCCCGGCATTTTCAGCGTCTATAACGCGCTCGGTGTCATTGCCGCCGCGCTGGCACTGCACATTCCGCTTGCTGAAATTGCGGACGCCCTGCGCACCGCGCAGAGCGTCAAGGGCAGGGTAGAGGTCGTCCCCACGCCGGGCAAGGACTATACTGTCCTTATCGACTATTCCCATACGCCCGACAGCCTTGAAAATATTCTGAAAGCTGTGCGTGGCTTCTGCACGGGCCGCATCATCGCCGTCTTCGGCTGCGGCGGCGACCGCGACCCTTTCAAGCGCCCCGTCATGGGCAAAATCGCGGCAGAGCTGTCTGACCTCGCCATCGTCACCTCAGACAATCCCCGCACCGAAGATCCCTATAAGATCCTCCGGCAGATCCTTGCCGGGATGCAGGATACCGAAACGCCCTACGAGGTCATTGAGAGCCGCGTTTCGGCCATTGGCCGGGCGATGGAGCTGGCGCAGAAGGACGATGTGATCGTCCTGTGCGGCAAGGGCCACGAGACGTATCAGGAAATCGGCCACGAAAAGCACCATCTGGACGAGCGTGAGGTCGTCGCGTCGTATTTGGAGGCAAACGCATGAAGGAACTGACACTGAAGCAGGCAGCGGAGGACTGCCGGGGAACGCTCACGCCTGAACAGGCGGAGGGCATGATCACCGGCGTCCAGATCGATTCGCGCAGAGTAAAGCCCGGCGACCTCTTCGTCGCCATCAAGGGTGAGAAGTCCGACGGCCATGACTTTATCGGCATGGCGGCCAGTCTTGGCGCAAGTGCCGCGCTTGTGCAAAGACCGGTCAAGGCGGCCATCCCGACCATTCTTGTACCCGATACCATCAAGGCCTACGGCGATCTTGCCGCAGCCCGCCGCGAACGGATGGGCATGACCGTCATCGGCATTACCGGCAGCGTCGGCAAAACGACGACCAAGGAAATGACCGCCTGTATGCTGGAGCGTACCTACCGCACCGCCCGCACCGAGGGCAACCACAACAACAACATCGGTCTGCCCATGACCATCCTCGATATGCCGGACGATACTGAAACGGCTGTTCTGGAGCTGGGCATGAACCACTTCGGAGAAATGGCCCGCCTGACTTCTATCGCAAAGCCCGATATCGCTGTTATCACCAACATCGGCACCATGCATATCGAACATCTTGGCTCCCGTGAGGGCATCCTGCAGGCCAAGCTCGAAATTTTCCGGGGTGTGCCGGAAAATGGAGTCGGCGTGTTCAACGGCGACGAGCCGCTTCTTTGGAACGTGCGCGCCGACGGCGGACATAAAAAATATTATTACGGCATCGAGAACCACGCCTGCGACGTGCTTGCGACCGACATTCAGGAGCTTGACGATGGTATGCGCTTTGTCGTCAGCGGTTTCGGCCACCGTTTCGAGTTGTTTGTGCCGGTTCTGGGCCGCCATACGGTCTATAACACGCTGGCCGCCGTTACGGCAGCCCTGCTCCTGAAGGTCCCGCCTGAGACGATTCAGACGCAGATCTCCGGCTTTCACAACACCGGTATGCGCCAGAAGATCTACGAGCGCGACGGCTTTACCATCATCGAGGACTGCTATAACGCAGGCCCGGAATCGACGGAGGCCGCGCTTGAGATCCTTGCGGGCTTCCGTTCGCGCACGAATGGCCGCTGTATCGCGGTGCTGGGCGATATGCTGGAGCTTGGCAACCGCTCCGCCGCGGAGCATTACCGCATTGGCCGCATTGCCGCCACGAAGGCCGACGTGCTCTACACCTACGGCGTCAACGCCGAGCGCATGGTTTCCGGTGCGATCACCGGCGGCATGAAGCAGAAGCTGATCGAGCATTTTGACACGCATGAGGATCTGGCGCATATGCTCAAAATGCGTGCCCGTCCCGGCGATGTGATTTTGTTCAAGGGCAGCCGCGGTATGCGGATGGAAAAGGCCCTTGCGCTGTTTTTCAAGGAAGAAGAGGAATAAAGAGAGTCTCGGAGGAATCCTGTATGGATGCAATGTTTTTTATCGTTCTGGGCGCGACGCTCGCTTCGTTTTTACTGACGCTGCTGTTTGGCCGCTTCGTTATTCCCATGCTCCGTGCGCTGCACGCGGGCCAGTCCATCCGCGAGGTCGGCCCGCAGTGGCACAACACCAAGGCCGGTACGCCGACCATGGGCGGCATCATGTTCATTGCCGCGATCATCCTCTGCACAGTCGGCTTCGGCTGGAAGAGCATGACGGAGAACCACGACTATACGCACCTGTATGTGCTGGCCCTTGCCCTCTGCTATGGGCTTGTCGGTTTTGCCGATGATTTCGTCAAGGTCAAGCTCAAGCGCAATCTCGGTCTGACAGCCGTCCAGAAATTCCTGCTGCAGCTCGTCGTGGCCGCTGCGTTCCTGTTTGTGCTGAAGGGCAGCGGCGATCTGTCCTGCGACCTCTATATCCCGTTCTGGAACCTCGACCTTGAAATTCCGACGGTGGTCTATATGGTCTTTGCGGCCTTCGTCATTGTCGGCTGCGTCAACGCTGTGAACCTGACGGACGGCGTCGACGGCCTTTCCAGCAGCGTGACCATCCCGGTCATGGTCTTCTTCGCCACGACCTCCTATATCTATGGCCGCACGACGCTGGCCCTGCTCCCCGCGACCGTCGCGGGCGGCCTGGCGGGCTTCCTCTGCTACAATTTCCATCCGGCCAAGGTCTTCATGGGCGACACCGGCTCGCTGTTCCTCGGCGGCATGGTCTGCGGCATGGCCTTCGCGCTCGATATGCCGCTGATTCTGATCCTTGTCGGCATTATCTATCTCTGCGAGACGCTTTCCGTCATTCTGCAGGTCACGTATTTCAAGCTGACCCATGGCAAGCGCATCTTCAAAATGACCCCCATCCACCACCACTTTGAGCTGTGCGGCTGGAAAGAGGAAAAAATCGTTTTTGTTTTCACCGCGATCACGCTCGTCATGTGCGTGCTGGCGTATCTCGGTGTTATGAACCGGTATTGAGCTACCGCAGCTTCAGAAAGGAGCGACCCCTATGGCAAGCCGTTCAGACGGCGTAACGCGGCTGTATGAAGCTCCGCAGGCTCCCGAGCCGGAGCGCCTGCCGCAGCCGACCAAAACAAAGGACAAGGTGCTGCTCGACGAGCGCGGCCTGCTCGACCTGCCGTTTCTTGCGCTGACGGTGCTGCTCGTGCTGATCGGCGTCGTCATGGTCTTTTCAGCCTCCTACGCCCGCGCGTATTATCTGACCGGCAACTCTACCTATTACTTTGCCCGGCAGGCGATTTTCGCTGTCGTGGGCATCGGCGGTATGCTGTTTGTCAGCAGGCTGAACTATCAGCTCTGGCGCAGTGCTTCGTTCATCATCCTCGCGGTATCCGTCGTGTTCCTGATGCTCGTACCGCTCATCGGCTCGACGGCCAACGGCGCAAAGCGCTGGATCGAGGTTGCGGGCATCCGCTTCCAGCCCTCGGAGCTTGCGAAAATCGCCATCATCATGACGTTTTCCGCCATGATCTCGACCTACCGCGATAAAATGCGCACCTTCCGCTATGGCATCGCGCCCTTCGGCGCGATCATGATCGTCCTGTGCGGCCTCGTCGCGCTGGAGCGCCATTTCTCCTGCATCCTCATCATGCTGCTGCTTGCGGCGGCCATGCTGTTTCTGGGCGGCGTCCAGATCAAATGGTTCGCCCTCGGCGGCGCGGCAGTCGCCGTGTTCATGTTTGTTTATCTCAAGACGCAGGGCTACGCCGGAAGCCGTATCACCGCCTGGCGCGACCCCGCCTCCGACCCGACAGACAACGGCTATCAGATCTTACAGTCGCTCTACGCCATCGGTTCCGGCGGCTTGATGGGCCTCGGCCTCGGCAAGAGCTGCCAGAAATACCTGTATCTTCCCGAGGAGCACAACGACTATATTTTCCCCATTCTCTGCGAGGAGCTCGGCTTTGTCGGGGCAGTCGTCGTGATCCTGCTGTTCATTCTTCTGATCGTGCGCGGCTATTATATCGCCATGCACGCGCGTGATCGCTTCGGTGCGCTCCTTGCCGCCGGAATTTCCACGCATATCGCGCTTCAGACCTTCCTCAACATTGGCGTCGTGACCAATTTTCTGCCCGCCACCGGCATTTCTCTCCCGTTCTTCTCCTACGGCGGCACGGCGCTTCTCATGCAGCTGTTTGAAGCGGGCGTTGTCCTGGCCGTCTCCCGGCAGAACGACAATAAGCTTCTGTAAGGGAGGGAAGTTCATGAATATCGTCTTTACCTGCGGCGGCACGGGCGGGCATATCTATCCCGCCATTGCGGTCGCCCGTATGTTCCGTGAGCGTCAGCCGGACTGTAAGATCCTCTTTATCGGCGCGGAGGACGGCATGGAAAACAAGATTGTCCCGCGCGAGGGCTTCCGGCTGGAAACTGTGAAGATCTCCAACTACCAGCGCAGGCTGACGCCCGCCGCGATCTGGCACAATCTCGTGACCGTGCAGCGCATGGCTGCGACGTTTTCAAAAACAAAGCGAATTCTAAAGGAGTTTCAGCCCGATGTGATCGTCGGTACTGGCGGCTACGCCAGCTTCCCAGCCCTCAAAATGGGGGCGAAGCTCGGCATTCCCACCTGCGTCCATGAATCAAACGCCGTTCCGGGCCTGACGACGAAGCTCGTCGCGCGCACGGCCAGCCGTGTCATGGTGTCCTTCGAGTCCAGCCGGGAGCATTACCCGGAGCCCGAAAAGGTTCTCCTGACCGGAACACCTGTGCGCGAGGAATTCCTCTTTGCCAAGCGGCAGGAGGCCAGGCTGGCGCTGGGGCTCGGCGACGAACCGCTCGTCGTCTCCTGCTGGGGCAGTCTCGGCGCGCGGGAGATGAACAAAAAAATTGCACAGTTTATGAAATGCGAATGCGAGGATAATACGCCCTTCCATCACATCCACGCGACCGGCTCGTTCGGCTGGCGCTGGATGCCGGACTATGTCAGGGAACAAGGCGTCGACCTCGCCGCGCAACCGCGCATTGAAATGCGCGAGTATATCTATGATATGCCGCAGGTGCTGGCAGCGGCGGATCTCATCATCTGCCGCGCAGGCGCGGCGACCATCGCCGAGGTCTGCGCCAGCGGAACACCCTGCATCATGGTACCGAGCCCAAACGTGACCGGCAACCATCAGGAAAAAAACGCCCGAGTGCTCGAACGCTCCGGCGCGGCCGCAGTCGTCCGCGAGGCAGACTGCGACGGAAAAAGCCTCTATGAAACCGCAAAGTCGATCCTTTCAGACGCCGGACGGATGCGCGCCATGCGTGCCAGCGCACGGGATATGGCCGTGGTCGATGCTGCCGAGCGCATCTATCAGACGGCGCTCGACCTTGCAAAGCACTGACACGCACATCGCACGCAGCGCATAGGATGGGGAAAATTCCTGTGTTTTGGAGGAATGCCCATGCCAGCGCTGCTTGTTTCCAAATCGCCTCCACTTTCCGGGGAGGTGACGATCCACGGTGCGAAAAACAGCGTCCTGCCCATTCTGGCCGCGACGCTCCTGTGCAGAACGCCATGCGTCCTGCATAACTGTCCGGATATTCTCGACGTGACGCACACACGTGCCATCCTGCACAGCCTTGGCTGCGCCTCCGAACGGCGCGGGGCGAGCGTCTACATAGACCCGCGCAGCTGCGCCGGTCATTCCATCCCGCCGGAGCTGGCCGCATCTATGCGTGCGTCCAGCCTGTTTCTCGGTGCGCTGCTTGCAAGACAGGGCGAAGCGTCGCTGAGCCTGCCGGGCGGCTGTCCCATCGGCGCAAGGCCGGTGGACTATCATCTGCTTGCCTTCCGCGCACTCGGCGCGGAGGTCACAGAGATGGACGATACCATTCACTGCCGCGCACGAAGACTGACTGGCGCGAAGATCACATTGCCCGGCCCCAGCGTCGGCGCAACGGAAAACGCCATGCTGGCCGCCGTTGGGGCAGAGGGCGTCACCGTGATCGAGAACGCCGCCTGTGAGCCGGAGATCGTCGATCTGGCCGGTTTTTTGACCGCCTGCGGTGCAAAAATTGCGGGCGCAGGTACGGGACGTGTAACCGTCAAGGGCGGTCAGCCGCTCACCGGCGCGACCTATACCATCCTGCCGGACCGCATTGAAACCGCGACGTTCCTGTGCGCCTGCGCCGCCTGCGGCGGCACGCTGACGCTGCGCAGGACGGCCCCGCGTCTTGCTGAGCCGGTTTTAAATTCGCTCACAGAAAGCGGCTGCCGGTTTTCCTGCACACATGATACCATTCAAATTTCCCGCGACGGACCGCTGATAGCCTGCCGCCCGGTCATCTCAAAGCCGTATCCCGGCTTTCCGACCGACGCGATGCCGGTGCTGCTTGCCTCTCAGCTGCGGGCAGAGGGACAGACAGACTTTACCGAGACGATTTTCGAAAACCGCTTCGGCTATGCCAGAGAGCTTAAAAAGCTCGGTGCGCAGCTGCGTCAGGACGAAAACACTGTCCATCTGCGCGGTGCGCCGCAGCTGTATGCGGCGCAGCTTTTCGCGGAGGATCTGCGCGGCGGCGCGGCGCTCGTGCTCGCAGCCATGCAGGCCGAGGGCGAAAGTACCATTTTTGGAGTAAAACACATCGAACGGGGATATGATACTCTTGAGGCTGCGCTGCAAAGCGTCGGCGCTCGCCTGAAAACAGTGGAAATCCCCAAAAAGATGTGATATACTTTGTATATTCTGAGCCTCCGAAGGAGAATGCATCATGCGCACGAAGCAAAGCAAAGCGAATAGGGAAGCACGAGCCGCAGGCAAGGCACGTCAGGTGCGCAGCAGTGCGCTCGGCAAGCTCATCATCATGCTCGCTGTCGTTGCTGCGATCGTCTTCGGCGTCGCGATCTTCTTCAAGGTCAACACCATTGAGATCCAGGGCAACACCGTCTATTCCGCCGACCAGATCATCGAGGCCTCGCAGATCCAGCAGGGCGATAATCTTCTGACGGTCAATAAAGCGCTGGCTGTCGGCAACATCAAGGCCGCACTGCCGTATGTCGAGGATGTTTCCATTGCCCGCAGCCTGCCGGACGGCATTATCATTCAGGTCCGCGAGAGCGTTGTTTCCTTTGCCGTCATGACCGACACGAACGCCTGCTGGCTCGTCGGCCCGAGCGGCAAGGCGCTTGAGCGCATTGAGCCTGCCGCATTCAATGAAAACCCGCACATCAACGGCCTGCTCATTTCCACGCCCACGGAGGGGGAAGCCGTCTCTTCCCCAACGCCCACAGCGCTGGCCGCCGCGCTGGACGTCATGAAGGAGCTTGACGGCACCGGCCTTCTGGAGCATATCCGCGTGATCGATGTGGAAAAGGAATACGACATGAGCATCTGGTACGACGAACGCTACGAGATCAAGCTCGGCGGGACCGATGAGTTGGCCTATAAGATTCGCTATCTGTGCTCCATTCTCGACCAGCTCAGCGAATTTCAGGCCGGGACCATCGATCTGACCCAGGCCGCGCAGAAAAGGGCCACCTTCCAGCCCGCAGCGTGAGCCGAGGGGACGCAAACCATAAAATCCGCATTTTTTGCTGAATTTTTCCGCATTTTCTATTGACGCACACCCTTTTTCGAGATAGAATAAAGTCGACATAATCTAAAACGATGCAGTTGTGGGCTGTGAGATATACAGGAGGAAGACAAATGGCAGATACAGCAGATAAGGTAGTCAAGATCAAAGTCATTGGCGTCGGCGGAGCCGGCAATAACGTTATCAACCGCATGATCGCGTCCGACGTCAAGGGCGTCGAGTTTGTTGCGGTCAACACGGATAAGCAGGACCTTGAAAAGTCCAAGTGCAAGAATAAGGTGCAGATCGGCGAAAAGCTGACCGGCGGCATGGGCGCAGGCTCCAAGCCGGATATTGGCCAGAAATCTGCCGAGGAATCCAAGGCGCTCATTTCTCAGGTGCTCGAGGGCACCGACATGGTCTTCATCACCGCCGGTATGGGCGGCGGCACCGGCACCGGCGCTGCACCCATTATCGCGCAGGTCGCGCATGACGCAGGCATTCTGACCGTCGCCGTCGTGACGAAGCCCTTCCGCTTCGAGGGCGCGAACCGCATGAAGCAGGCTGAGGCCGGCATTGCCAACCTCACCGATAAGGTCGATTCCATGATCATTATCCCGAACGACCGCCTGAAATTCGTCACCGACCAGAAGATCACCTTCGCCAACGCATTCGGCATTGCGGACGATGTTCTGAAGCAGGCCGTCAGCTCCATCTCCGAGCTCGTCGGCTACAGCGAGAATGTCATCATCAACCTCGACTTTGCCGACGTTTCCGCCATCATGCGCAACGCAGGGCAGGCCCATATGGGCGTCGGTTCTGCCACCGGCCGCGACAAGGCCGAGCAGGCTGCGCAGGCCGCCGTCTCCAGCCCGCTGCTTGAGACGTCCATCAACGGCGCGACCGGCGTTCTCATCAACATTGCCGGTTCGCACGACCTCGGCCTCGACGATGTCGAGACTGCCGCCAATATTGTTATGGAAGCTGCCAACCCCGACGCGAACATCATCTTCGGCGCCGCGTTCGACGACGAGCTTCAGGATGAAATGCGCGTGACGGTCATCGCCACCGGCTTCGCAGAGAAGCGTCAGTCGCCCGCCAAACCCATCGGCGCCTTCTCCGCCGCACAGGAAAAGGCCAGCGCCAGCAGAAGCCAGGCGCAGGAGGATATCGACGATATCGACGAGATCTTCAAGATCTTCAACCGCAATTAAGCAAGCAGCCCGGCGCGTTTAAAACGCGCCGGGCTTTTATACGGTCTGTTTCATGAAAAGCAAATCTGCCTGACACAAAAGGAGGCGGTACCCGAAGGTACCGCCCCTTTTGCATAGGAGATAATTATTTGTCGTACATATCGACCAGCTTGAGCAGGTGCTCGTAGCGCTCCTTGGCGTTCTCCTCGTTCTTTGCGAATAGAACGGTTGCACGCTCCGGGAACTCGCGGGTCAGACGGCTGTAGCGGGCCTCGTTCATCAGGAATTCCTGATAGCCGCCGGCGGGAGCCTTGGAGTCCAGCGTGAACTTCTTCTCCGCAGCCGGGTTGAAGCGGAACATATTCCAGTAGCCGCAGTCAACAGCTTTCTTCATTTCCTTCTGGCAGTTCTGCATACCGCCCTTGATGGAGTGCATCTCGCACGGTGCATAGCCGATGATGAGGGACGGGCCGTGGTAGGCTTCGGCCTCCTGAATGGCCTTCAGCGTCTGCGCGGCGTTTGCGCCCATGGCGACCTGCGCGACGTAGACATAGCCGTAGGACATGGCGATCTCCGCCAGAGACTTGGACTTGGTCTCCTTACCGGCAGCCGCAAACTGTGCGACCTGACCGATGTTGGAAGCCTTGGAAGCCTGTCCGCCGGTGTTGGAGTAGACCTCGGTATCGAAGACGAAGATGTTGACGTCTTCACCGGAGGCGAGGACATGGTCGACGCCGCCGAAGCCGATGTCGTAAGCCCAGCCGTCGCCGCCGAAGATCCAGACGGACTTCTTGCTGAGGTAATCCTTCTTGGACAGGATGTCTGCGCCAAGTGCGCAGGCGTCGCAGTCGCAGTACTTTTCGCCCTTGGCCTTGAGCTCGGCAGCGTGCTCGGCAAACTGCGGGACCTGTGCCAGCTCGTCGACGGTTGCAACGTTCTCTTCCAGAGCCGCGACATACGCCGTGGTGGCGGCAGCGTTGGCTTCGAGATCGTTGACGGTGTCGAGGTACTTCTGCGCAGCGGCCTTGAGGTCGGCGTTCGTCCACTCGACGGCGATCAGAGCCTTGGTCTTCTCAATCAGGCTGTCGCGGATGGCCTTCTGGCCGAGGTACATACCGAAGCCGTGCTCCGCGTTGTCCTCGAACAGGGAGTTGCACCATGCGGGGCCCTTGCCCTCTGCGTTTGTGCAGTACGGGTTGGTAGCGCCCGGGTTGCCCCAGATGGAGGAGCAGCCGGTGGCGTTGGAGATATACATCTTGTCGCCAAACAGCTGGGTGACGAGGCGTGCGTAGCTCGTCTCGGCGCAGCCTGCGCAGGAGCCGGAGAACTCAAGCAGCGGCTTGCGGAACTGGCTGCCCTTGACGTCGGCAGTCTGAAGCTCCTTCTTCTCGGAGACCTTGTTCACGCAGTAATCGAAAACGTCCTGCTGATCCAGCTGCGTTTCCTGCGGAACCATCTTGATGGCCTGTACCTTTTCGGGGCAGGCACCGACGCAGACGCCGCAGCCCATGCAGTCGAGCGGAGAGATGGCCATTGTGAACTGATAAACGCCCTTGCCCTTGCCGGCCTTGACCGGGACGATCTTGGCGGCTGCGGGTGCGTTCTTGGCTTCCTCATCGGTCAGAGCGACCGTGCGGATGGTGGCGTGCGGGCAGACATATGCGCAGTTGCCGCACTGGATGCACTTTGCAGAATCCCATTCCGGAACAGCAACGGCAACGCCGCGCTTTTCGTAAGCGGCAGCGCCCAGCTCGAACTGTCCATCAACATGATCGACGAACGTGGAAACCGGCAGAGAGTCGCCGTCCATCTTATCGACCGGGAAGAGGATGTTCTTGACCTGCTTGACCAGTTCAGGCTTGCCCTCGAGGTTGTGCTGGGCGACAACGTCTTCTGCGTTGGCCCAGTCAGCGGGAACGTCGATCTTCACATAGGCGGTAGCGCCGGCGTCGATGGCCTTGTGGTTCATCTCGACGACGTCCATGCCCTTCTTGGAGTAGGACTGTGTGGCCTTTTCCTTCATGTACTGGATGGCGTCCGCTTCCGGCAGGACCTTTGCCAGCGAGAAGAACGCGGACTGAAGGATGGTGTTGGTGCGCTTGCCCATGCCGATGGACTGCGCCAGATCGATGGCGTTGATGGTGTAGAGCTGAATGTTGTTCTTGGCAATGTAGCGCTTGGAAGCAGCATCCAGATGATGGGCCAGCTCTTCCGGCGTCCACTGACAGTTGATCATGAACACGCCGCCCGGCTTGACGTCACGGACAATGGGGAAGCCCTTCGTGATGTAGGACGGGTTGTGGCAGGCAACGAAGTCGGCCTTGTTGATGTAGTACGGGCTCTTGATGGGCTTGTCGCCGAAGCGCAGATGGCTGATGGTGACGCCGCCGGTCTTCTTGGAGTCGTACTGGAAGTAGGCCTGCACATACTTGTCGGTATGGTCGCCGATGATCTTAATGGAGTTCTTGTTCGCGCCGACGGTGCCGTCGCCGCCCAGACCCCAGAACTTGCACTCGATGGTGCCTTCCGCGGCGGTGTTCGGGCAGTTCTTGTCCTCTTCGAGGGACAGGTTCGTCACGTCGTCGACGATGCCGATGGTAAACTCGTGCTTCGGCTCATCCTTCTTCAGCTCGTTGTAAACGGCGAAGATGGAAGCAGGAGGCGTATCCTTGGAACCGAGGCCGTAGCGACCGCCGATGATGGTCGCCTTGACACCTGCGTTGGCCAGAGCGGTCACAACGTCCATGTACAAAGGCTCGCCCAGAGAGCCGGGCTCCTTCGTGCGGTCGAGGACTGCGATCTTCTTGGCGGTAGCCGGGATAGCCGCAACCAGCTTGTCTGCGCAGAACGGACGGTACAGGCGGACCTTGACCAGGCCGACCTTCTCGCCGTGCGCGTTCATGTAGTCGATGACTTCCTCAGCAACGTCGTTGATGGAACCCATCGCGATGATGACGCGGTCAGCGTCGGGAGCGCCGTAGTAGTTGAACAGCTGATAGTTTGTGCCGAGCTTCTCGTTGATCTTGCCCATGTACTTTTCGACGACTGCGGGCAGCTCGTCATAGTACCGGTTGCAGGCCTCACGGTGCTGGAAGAAGATATCGCCGTTTTCGTGGCAGCCGCGGGCAGCGGGATGCTCCGGGTTCAGCGCGTGCTGACGGAACTCCTCGACAGCCTTCATGTTGCACATTTCCTTGAGATCGGCGTAATCCCAGCAGGCGACCTTCTGGATCTCGTGGGAGGTACGGAAGCCGTCAAAGAAGTTCAGGAACGGAACCTTGCCCTCGATCGCGGCCAGATGTGCGACGGGGGACAGATCCATGACTTCCTGCGGGTTGGTCTCGCAGAGCATGGCGAAGCCGGTCTGACGGCAGGCCATGACGTCGGAATGATCGCCGAAAATGTTCAGCGCATGGGTCGAGACGGTACGAGCCGAGACGTGGAACACGCAGGGCAGCTGCTCCGCCGCGATCTTGTACATGTTCGGGATCATCAGCAGCAGACCCTGAGACGCCGTATAGGTGGTCGTCAGAGCGCCTGCGCCGAGGGAGCCGTGAACCGTACCGGCCGCACCAGCCTCAGACTGCATCTCAGCAACCTTGACGCGGGTGCCGAAGATGTTCTTCAGACCTGCGGCAGACCACTGGTCGACAAAGTCCGCCATCGGGGAGGACGGCGTAATGGGATAAATACCGGCGACTTCGGTATACGCATAGGATACGTGAGCCGCGGCATTATTGCCGTCCATGGTTTTGAATTTACGAACCAAAACAATTACCTCCTAAAAGTAATTACATATTCATGCATAATGACTATATCACATTTTCTTGTCAATGTAAATCAAATTTGAGATAAGCTTTTTGGATTTGGCGGAAATCTTTCGAAAATCTGCCGCGCATTCCGGCAAGTTTTGAAAAACCTGTTGGTTTTTAACGTGAAATGCGCTATGATAGATGCGAAGAAAAAAGCGGAGGGATGCAGATGCTCAGTAAAGTGCTCTCGCTCGGCCTGTCCGGCGTCAACGGATACGAGGTGCAGACGGAATGCTACATCGGTACGGGGCTTCCGGCGTTCGATCTGGTCGGTCTGCCGGACGCGTCCGTCAAGGAGGCGCGCGAACGCGTGCGCGCCGCGATCAAAAACTGCGGCTTCCGGTTCCCGGTCAGCCGCATCATCGTGAACCTCGCTCCGGCGGGTACGAAGAAATCCGGCACGCTCTACGATCTGCCGATCCTCCTGTCTATTCTGGCTGCCTCCGAGCAGGTAAAGCTTCCGAAGAAACGCTGCGCGTTCCTCGGTGAGCTGAGTCTGGAGGGGGCGCTGCGCGCCGTTCCCGGCGTCCTGCCGATGGCGCTGGCCGCGAAGCGGCTCGGCTATGAGGAGCTGTACGTCCCGGAGGATAACGCGCGCGAGGCCACGCTGGCTGGCGGTCTGGCCGTCTACGGCGTAAAGGACATCCGGCAGCTGACCGCGCACCTGACCGGCCAGACGCCGATCGATCCCGCGCCCATCTGGCAGCCGGAGCACAAAACACAGCAGCTTTTGGACTTCAAGGATGTAAAAGGGCAGGAAAATGCAAAGCGCGCCCTTGAAATTGCGGCGGCAGGCGGGCATAATATCCTTCTGGTAGGCCCTCCCGGCTCCGGCAAGAGTATGCTCTCAAAGCGCCTGCCGTCCATCCTGCCCGATATGACGCGGCAGGAGCAGCTGGACGTCACGCAGATCTATTCCGTCATGGGTCTTCTGCGCCCGGATCATCCGCTCATCGAATCGCGTCCGTTCCGCAGCCCGCACCATACCGTCTCCGCAGCTGCACTGGCCGGAGGCGGGGCGAATGTCCGGCCCGGCGAGATTTCTCTCGCGCACAAGGGCGTGCTGTTCCTCGACGAGCTGCCGGAGTTCCGCCGGGACGCCATCGAATCCATGCGCCAGCCGCTTGAGGACGGACAGGTCACCATTTCCCGGGTGCAGGGCTCGCAGACCTTCCCGTGCGAGTTCATGCTGGTCTGTGCCATGAATCCTTGCCCCTGCGGCTGGTACGGCGACCCCAGCGGCCGGTGCACCTGCTCACAGGCAGCGGTCGACCGGTATTTAAGCCGCATTTCCGGCCCGATGCTCGACCGTGTGGACATGATCGTCGAGGTCAGCTCCGTCAAGTTTGACGAGCTGCGCTCCCGGTCAGAGGCGGAGCCGTCGTCCGCCATCAAGGCCAGAGTCGACGCGGCAAGAAGCATCCAGAACACACGCTACAGCGGCACGTCGACTCGCTGCAACGCCTATATGCAGCCCGCGCAGCTGCGCACGTTCTGTCAGCTGGACGAGGACTGCACCGCCCTTATGAAGCAGGCGTTCGACGCGCTCGGCATGACGGCCCGCAGCTATGACCGCGTGCTGAAGGTCGCAAGAACCATCGCCGATCTTGCCGGCAGCGACCAGATCCGCCCCGAACACATCGCCGAGGCTGTCCAGTACCGCTCCTTCCAGCTCGGCGGAGAAAACGCAAGATAATTTTATAAAACCAAATTCATTTTTATGGAATAGGACACATATCATGAAAGAACTTTTTTTACTGAAATTGGGCGAGATCGTCCTGAAGGGACAGAACCGCCGCGTCTTTGAGGATAAGCTCAAGACCGTCACCCGCCGCCGCATGGCGAAATTCGGCGAATTCAAGGTCAATATCGTCCAGTCGACGCTCTATGTCGAGCCGCTGACCGAGGACTGCGATCTGGACGGCGCGTGGGAGGCCTGCGGCACGATCTTCGGCGTGGCCCAGATGTGCCGCTGCCGTGCCTGCGAAAAAAATCTCGACGCCATGTTTAACGCCGTCTGCGAGTATCTGGGCGATGAGCTGTCCGCAGCCAAAAGCTTCAAGGTCGAATCCAAGCGCTCGGATAAGCGCTTCCCGCTGAACTCCATCCAGATCTCGCAGGAGATCGGCGGACGGCTGGCAGAGGAATTCCCGAACGTTCTGGTCGACGTCCACAACCCCGACTATACCGTCAATATCGAGGTCCGCGAGACGGCGGCCTACGTCCACGGCCCGTCCGTCCCCGGCGCAGGCGGCCTGCCGACGGGCACTGGCGGACGCGCGGCAGTCCTGCTCTCCGGCGGCATCGATTCCCCGGTCGCGGGTTACATGATCGCCAAGCGCGGCGTGGAGATCGAATGCATCCACTTCTTCTCGTACCCGTACACCTCGGAGCTTGCCAAGGAAAAGGTTCTGGAGCTGGCGCACATCATGACGAAGTTCTGCGGCCGCATGACCGTTGATATCGTCGGCTTTACCGAAATTCAGGAGGCCATCCGCGACCACTGCCGTGAGGAATACTTCACGATCATCATGCGCCGCTTTATGATGCGCATTGCAGAGGCCATCGGCCGCGACCACGGCGCGAAGTGCCTTGTCACCGGCGAAAATCTCGGTCAGGTCGCGTCCCAGACCATGGACGCCATGGCCGTGACCGGCGCGGTCGTCCATATGCCAATCTTCCATCCGCTCATCGGCATGGATAAGGAGGAGATCGTTACCGTCGCCCGCCGTATCGGGACGCTGGATACCTCCATTCTCCCGTATGAGGACTGCTGCACCGTCTTTACGCCCAAGCATCCGAAGACAAAGCCGGTTCTCGCGCAGGTCGAGGCCGAGGAGCAGAAGCTGGACGTGGAGGGCCTGATCGCCCGCGCGATTGCCAACACGGAAAAGAACCAGATCCGGTACTATGAAGATGAACACAGGGGCTGAGGCCGTCGTCAAGCGCCTGAAGGAGCAGGAGCTGACGCTTGCTACGGCAGAATCCTGCACTGGCGGCCTGATTGGCAAGCTGCTGACTGATGTGCCGGGCGCGTCTGCCGTATATAAGGGCGGCGTGATAAGTTATGTAAACGAAACCAAGCACCGTCTGCTCGGCGTGGAGCAGGAGACGCTTGACGTCTGCACTGCCGTCTCGCGCGAAACGGCGCATGAAATGGCGCGCGGTGCGCGCGAACGTCTCAAGACAGACTGCGCCGTGTCTGTAACGGGTCTCGCAGGGCCGGATGGGGACGGCACGGGCCGTCCGGTCGGCCTCGTCTACATCGCCGTCGACACGGCAGGCTTCTCCTTCTGCAGGGAGCTGCACCTGACCGGCGACCGTGCCGGAATCCGCGAACAAGCTGCCGATGCGGTCTTCCAGCTGATTCTGGATACGATTTGAGAAGAACAGACGCGCGGGAGTGTTCCCACGCGTCTGTTCTTTTATTGACTGGTCAGCGCCGGACAGGCCGGAGCGTGATCGAATCCATTACGGTGAGCCCGCACTCCGCCACAAATGCCTGATAAGGCGCAAATGTTTCGGGCTGGAAGAAGCAATCCGGGTCGTGCGCGTCGATCCCGGCGACGATCGTGTTGCCGCAGTCCTTTGCGATCTGGAAAAAGCGTGCGGAGGGGTACGCCCGGTTCGCGCGCAGCCCCAACAGGTTCAGCTCCAGCGGAATATTCCGTTCCTTCGCAGCCAGACACAGCCGTTCCATTTCCCGCCGGTAGATCGATTCGGAGCCGGTAAACTGAATCAGATCCGGGTGCGCCAGATAGGTATACAGCCCGGTATCCAGTCCTGCAATGCATTGGTTTACATAAACTTTCAAAATCTCAGGATCATCCGTTGGCTCATAGACATAAACACCGTCGATCTCGTTGTGGATATAGTGCTGACCGAGCAGCAGATAGTCGACGGGATACTGCGTGATGCGCGCAAGCAGATCGTCAAAAAACCTGGGATAATACTCCGCCTCGTAGCCAATCAGAATCTCGATGCGGCCGGCGTATTCTGCCTTGAGCGTCAGAAGCGTCTGGATATAGTCGTTTAAATCCTCAGGGAACATATGAAAATAGGAAACATGGCCATCCGGGAACCGATATGGCGCATGCTCGGAAAAGCCGAGCGTTTGGAAGCCGTTTTTGATGGCGGATTCGATATATTCGCGCTCCGTCCCGACCGTGTGATGGTTGCGGAACGTGTGCGTGTGATAATTGTGAAGCATGGCGCACCTCAAGTGTGATTTCCTGTCAGTATACCACGCGGCGCAGCCAAACACAATGGGGTTGTCACAAAACCGTGCTTTTCTGTATATTCTGGATTAGAAACCAGAGGAACAGAAAGGGGAGTGCGCCCATGGAAAAGCGGCGGATGGGACTGGATGCGCTGCGGCCGGGGGAATATGGTGTCCTACGCGAGATTTTGATGCCGGGCGAGGCCAAGGCGCGTATGGAGGAGCTGGGACTGCTGCCTGAAACGGAGCTCAGCTGTCTGTATCGTGCGCCGAACGCATCGCCTGCGGCATATGCGGTGGGCGGAGCAGTGTTTGCACTGCGGAAAAAGGACGCAGCGCAGATCGTTGTGGAGGCGGTCAGATGAGCCGGAACGAACCCGTGCTCCGCGCCATTGCGCTGGCCGGAAACCCGAATGTCGGCAAAAGCAGCATTTTCAACGCGCTGACCGGGCTGCATCAGCATACGGGAAACTGGCCGGGGAAGACAGTCGCGGTAGCGCACGGCACATATTCCTATGCCGCGCAGGCATATGCCGTGACGGATCTTCCGGGCGCATACTCGCTGAAAACCGGGTCGGAGGAGGAACGCATTGCAGCAGAGTATCTGCATGCGCATACGGATGCCTGCGTGATCGCCGTCTGTGATGCGACGTGCCTTGCTCGGAGCCTGTCGCTTGCGCTGCAGCTGATGCCGCGGTGTGAAAAGCTGATCGTCTGCGTCAATCTGATGGATGAAGCGCAGGCAAGAGGAATCCGGATCGATCTTCATGCGCTGCAAATCCTGCTGGGGGTTCCGGTCGTCGGTACATGTGCAAGCGACGCGAAGGATATCCGCCGGCTGCGGCAGACGATCCGCGATGTGATGGATGGCTACATCACGCTCACGCCGCACCTGCCGGAGCACTCTGCGCCTGCGGACTGCGTTCGCCATGCCCGGCAGCTTGCGGGGAAGGTCGTGCAATCAGGAGACAGCGGCAGGACACAGCGCAGTGTTCGGATAGACCGGCTCCTGACGGGGAAATATGCCGGTGCAGCCGTATTTATGATTCTGCTGGCCGTGCTGTTCTGGCTGACGCTGGAGGGCAGCAACGTTTTCTCCGTCTGGCTGCAAAGCGGTTTTGACTGGCTGCAGCGGGTTCTGCTCCAAGCCTGTTCGGGCTGGCCGCACTGGCTTGCGGATGCGCTGATCAGCGGTGTCTATGCAACGGCGGCGCGCGTCACCGCTGTGATGCTGCCGCCTGCGGCGATCTTCTTTTTCCTGTTTTCTGTCCTGGAGGACGCCGGATATCTGCCGCGTGCAGCCTTCTTGACTGACCACATTTTCGCCCGCTGCGGCACCTCCGGCCGCCAGGCACTGACGATGTGTATGGGTCTCGGATGCAATGCAGTTGGGGTAACGGGGTGCAGGATCATGCCGACGCGGGCGGAGAAGCTGACGGCGGTCTGCACGAACGCGATGATGCCGTGCAACGGACGGTTCCCGATGCTCCTGGCGATGGGAGCGGTTCTGCTGGGGCGCGAAAACAGTCTTCTGCTGGCGCTGGTATTGACGGCGGCGGTCTGTATGGGCGCGGGCGGAACGTTTCTAGTGTCTTCTCTGCTCAGCAAGAGATTGAACAGGGAAACCGGTATGCCATTTGTATTGGAGATGTCCGCATATCGACGGCCGCAGCTGAAAAAAATTCTGAACGACGCAGTTTTGGGGAAGACACTGCATGTGCTTTCCCGTGCCGTGATGGTTGCGGCACCGACGGGGCTGCTTTTATGGGCGCTTGGCGCGTGGCAGGTGAACGGGAAAAGCTTATTGCTGTGGATTTCCGGCGCACTGGATGGAGTGGGGCGGCTATTGGGAATGAGCGGAGTGATTTTGACAGGCTTTTTATTTGCGCTGCCAGCCAACGAACTGGCGATTCCGGTCATTTTGATGCTGCTGACGCAGCAGAGTGTGCTTGGGGATGCACAGGGGGCTGAGGCTGCGGCACTTCTGGCTGCCAGTGGAATCACAGCGAAAACAGCGCTGTGTTGTCTGATTTTTTGTGTATTTCACTGGCCATGCAGCACAACGCTGCTTTCCATCAAGCGCGAAACGGGCAGTTTCCGGTGGACGCTTCTGGCAGCGGCAATCCCGACAATGATCGGCGTGCTGCTCTGTATGCTGGTTAACATAATTTTATAATGCTGCAAAAAACCGGGCTGCAGATGCAGCCCGGGATTTTTTTGGTGACAAGTAAACTTACTTGACCTCGACCTCTGCGCCAGCTTCCTTGAGTTCGGCAGCGATCTTCTCGGCCTCGTCCTTGGAGACGCCTTCCTTGAGGTTCTTCGGAGCGCCGTCGACGAGTTCCTTAGCTTCCTTCAGGCCCAGGCCGGTCAGAGCACGGACGACCTTGATGACAGCGATCTTGTTGGCGCCAGCGGCCTTCAGGACGACATCGAACTCAGTCTTCTCTTCCTCAGCGGCAGCAGCACCGGCAGCGGGAGCGGCGACAGCAGCGGCAGCGGCGGAAACGCCGAATTCCTCTTCCAGAGCATGAACCAGCTCAGCCAGCTCAAGAACGGTGAGGGTCTTAACTTCTTCGATCATAGCAGTAATCTTTTCGGATGCCATTGTAGTTACCTCCAGTAAATTGTTCAGTAAAATGTTTCAGTCGAAATTTTATTGATTGATGGATTAAGCCTCTGCGGGAGCTTCTTCCGCAGGAGCGCCGCCCTTCTGCTCCAGAATCTGGTTCAGGACAACTGCCAGAGAGGAGATGGGCGCGAGGAACGTGCCGAGAACCTGTGCAACAAGTGCATTCTTGGAGGGCAGTTCGCCGAAGGACATGAGTTCTTCAACAGACAGAACCTTGCCTTCAACCATGCCGCCCTTGATCTTGACGACGTTCTTGTTTTTCTTTGCGAATTCGCAGACGACGCGAGCCGGTGCAATGGGATCGTCGGTGGTGGAAGCCATGGACGTGGTGCCGTTGAGAAGCTCATCGAACTCGGTGTAGCCGGCCTTATTGGCAGCGAACCGGGTCAGGGTGTTCTTGACGACAGCGTACTCGACTCCCGCAGCACGGAACTGATTGCGAAGCTCGGTATCCTGCGCGACGGTGATGCCCTTGTAGTCTACAAAAACAGCAGAAGTAGCGTTCTGAATTTTCTCAGACAGAGCATCAACGACGGTTTTCTTGCTTTCAAGTACCTTTGCGTTGGGCATGAATGTCACCTCTGAAAATAAAATGTCCTCACGCCAAAGACGTGAGGACACAGAAATGTTACCATTTATGCGGAACCTCGGCAGGAAGGGCGAACCCTGTTACGATAAACTATCTCCTGCTGTCTTTGGCAGCTTGTATATTATAGCAGAATCTGCGCGAATGTCAAGAGCTATTTTTTAGATCTTGGTGGTAGCAACCTTGATGCCGGGGCCCATGGTGCTGGCAACGGTGCAGCTTCTGATATACTGGCCCTTTGCAGCGGCCGGCTTTGCCTTGATAACAGCGCCCATGAGTGCGTTGAAGTTCTCAGCGAGCTTTTCGGGGCCGAAGGAAGCCTTGCCGATGGGGCAGTGGATGATGTTGGTCTTGTCGAGACGGTACTCGATCTTACCGGCTTTGATCTCCTTGACGGCGGCGGTGACGTTGGGGGTCACGGTGCCGGCCTTGGGGGAGGGCATGAGGCCCTTCGGGCCGAGAACCTTACCGAGACGACCGACGATACCCATCATATCCGGGGTAGCGACGACGACGTCGAAATCGAACCAGTTTTCCTTCTGAATCTTTTCAACGAGCTCCATGCCGCCTGCGAAGTCGGCGCCGGCCTCCTTGGCCTCGTCGAGCTTGGCGTCCTTGGCGAACACGAGAACCTTGCGGGTCTTGCCGGTGCCGTTCGGGAGAACGATCGCGCCGCGGACCTGCTGGTCAGCGTGACGGGAGTCAACGCCGAGCTTGATGTGGACTTCAACAGTCTCGTCGAACTTGGCGGAAGCAGTCTTTACAACAAGATCCATAGCAGCGGGAACTTCGTACTGCGTGGAGCGGTCGACCAGTTTCGCGCTGTCCTTATATTTTTTACCTCTAAACAATGTAATTTCCTCCTTAGTGGTGATTCGGAATGATTCCTCCCACATATTTATGAGGCTCGGCCTGTTGCCGATATACCTCGGTCAAGCTGTTATTGCGGTCAAACTCAGTCGACGACCACGATGCCCATGCTGCGGCAGGTACCTGCGACCTGGCTCATAGCGGCTTCGATGGTGTTTGCAGTCAGGTCGGGCATTTTGCGCTCGGCAATTTCCTTGACCTGTGCCTTGGTGATGGTGGCGACCTTGTCCTTGTTGGGCACGCCGGAACCCTTTTCGATGCCCAGAGCCTTCAGAATGAGGGTCGGGGTCGGGGGGGTCTTGGTGACGAAGGAGAAGGAACGGTCAGCGTAAACCGTGATAACGACCGGGATCTTAAAACCAGCCTGATCCTTGGTACGCTCGTTGAATTCCTTGATGAACTGAGAAATGTTGACGCCGTGCTGGCCGAGAGCCGGGCCGACAGGGGGCGACGCAGTTGCCTTTGCAGCGGGGATCTGCAGCTTGATATAGCCTGTTACTTTCTGTGCCATGATGAGCACCTCCTGAATAAATGTGGTGATACGCGCACGGGCGCGTATTTTTGGCGGGGGTCAAGCCCCTCCCACGTTCCGCGTTCCTGCGGGGTCAGTCGTTGACCAGCTCGACCTGATCGAGCTCCAGCTCGACCGGCGTTTCGCGCCCGAACATGGAGACGATGACGCGAACCTTGTTCTTTTCGATATCGATCTGGTCGACAGTTCCGATGAAGGAGGTCAGCGGGCCGTCGTTGATGCGGACGCTGTCGCCTTCAGAGTACGAAACCACGATCTCATGCTTTTCAATGCCCAGCTGCTGCACTTCCTCCTCCGTGAGGGGAGTCGGCTTCGTGCCGGAACCGACAAAGCCGGTCACGCCGCGGACATTTTTGACGATGTACCATGCCTCGTCGGACATGATCATCTTGATGAGAACGTAGCCCGGAAATACCTTGCGGTCGTACGTTTTCGGCCCGTTGTCGGTGATCTCGGTCACAGTTTCCATGGGGATGGAGACAATGTGGATCAGATCCTCGAGATGGCGGGTCTCAATGGTTTTCTCGATGGTAGCCTTGACGGTGTTTTCGTAGCCGGAATAGGTATGCACAACATACCATTTTGCTGCTTCCGCCATGCTTTAGCCTCTGACCAGGGTAATGATACCGTTGACGACGACGCCGCCTACAGCATCGAAGACCCAAATGCAAATGCCGACGATCAGTGTGCACACCAGAACGATGACGGTGTTGTTGACCATCTGGCTCTTTGTCGGCCATACGACTTTTTTCAGCTCGCTCTTCATTTCACGGAACCAGCGGCTGAGACGCTTGCCAGTGCGGGCAAAGAAGTTTTCCTTTTTCGCTTCTGCCATGATGTTCACCCTTTCTGCTTGTCCGATGTGTTACTTCGTCTCGCTGTGCACAGTCTGCTTTTTGCAGAATCTGCAATACTTTTTCAGTTCGATACGGTCGGGGTCGTTTTTCTTGTTCTTCATGGTGTTGTAGTTTCTCTGCTTGCATTCGTTGCATCTGAGCGTGATCTTAACTCGCATATTCGGCACCTCCTTAATACTTGCCTCCCTGCAAAACTGCGGCTATTGAAAATTTAGATGACGCCGAAACTACGTGGCGTCCCGCAGCTTGAAAAATGGGCGCAAAAAAAGAAAACCCCTTTTTCACAGGTAAAGCCATATTATCATAAAAAGCATTGCAGGTCAACAGGTTTTTTTCAAGAAAACAGGAAAATTTTCTCGCGAATTGCAGGAAGGCAAAAAATCTGCTATACTATAAAAAAACAGGAAACAGGGAGAGACTGCATGAAAATCATGGCGATCGACTACGGCGACGCACGCACCGGCGTGGCCATTTCAGACGCGCTTGGCTGGATGACCGGCCAGACGGCGGTGATCCACTCGTGGAAGCCGGAAAAGACGGCGGAGGAAGTGGCGCGGATGTTTAAAGCAAGCGGCGCGCAGCGGCTCGTGATGGGCTTCCCGCGCAATATGGACGGCACGGAAGGCCCGCGTGCCGCGCTCTACCGCGACTTTGCCGCGCTTCTGGAGCAGACAGTCGGGATAAAGCCCGTTTTGTGGGATGAACGCCGCACGACCATCGAGGCGCACCAGATCCTGAACGAAAGCAATTATCACGGCAAAAAACGCAAAAACACGGTCGACGCCGTGGCGGCCAGCCTGATTTTAGAGGGCTATCTGGCCTATCTTCGCAATCAGAAGGAGTAAAAGCAATGTTTACAGGCTATACCGACCAGACGGTCGATGTGTTCTGGGGCATCCGGTTCAACAATGACCGGGCATGGTTCGCGGAGCACAAGCAGGAATTTCAGGATGCGGTCATGACCCCGACAAAGGCGCTGGCCGGGGAGCTTTACGACTGGTTTCAGGAAACATACCCCGATCTGCACCTGAATGTCCACATTTCACGCATTTACCGCGACGCGCGGCGGCTGTTCGGACGCGGGCCGCTCAACGACCATATCTGGTTTTCGTTTCAGAACGCGATCGAGAACCGCGGTGAAGCGCCGTGCTTCTGGTTCCAGGTCGGTGCGGACGGCTACGGCTGCGGCGCGGGCTGGTGGATGCCAGCAGCATCCGGCGTACAGCTGCGGCGGATTCTGGACAACGACCCGAAGCGCGCCGAAAAGCTCCTGCGGCAGCTGGACGCGCAGCAGGAATATACGCTTTCCGGTCCCGCCTATGCAAGGCCGAAGGGCCATGCCGGGGAACCGGTTGGAAGACTTTATAATATGCGTTCGTTTTCCATCGAAAGTATGCACCCCTTCGACGAGCGCAGCAGCGGCCCGGAGCTGACAGACTGGGTCAAAGCAGGCTTTCAATTCCTTCTCCCATTTTACCAGCTCTTTGAGCAGGCATACGGCATGGCGGATTAATACCAAAGCAAAGCCCGGCTCCCGCGCGGAGCCGGGCTTTGCTGCAGACAGACGCGCGTTTTGCAGAGAAATTCAGGAAGCGCTCGCTTCTGCTTTGAGCAGAGCGACAATATCCGCATTGGAGCCGGACGAAACGCCGGACTGGGACAGACCGGAAAGATCGTCGACCGGGTAGGTGCGGAACCATGTGAAGACATGGTACCCATCTCATCCAGAGGCGTGGACGCGTTTTTGGGCAGCTGATCGACAGGGACTTCATACAGCAGCGTCTGCTCATGCAGTGCGCCGTCCTCATACGTGTACAGAACGACGGTTTCACAGAACATATGCTGCATAAGGGACAGGAAGCCAGTTCCATCAGCCGGGCAGAGCGCAAATGTATTTTCTGGCACCTGCCCAAGCGCGGCAGCGGAACCGCCGCTTACAGTATAGATAAAAGAGGCGTACGGTGATCGACGAACGGGAGGTCCGTGCATTCTGCGACAAGGCAAGACATTCCTGAGCACCGGAAAGCGTCAACCTTCTGCTGCTGTCGGAGAAACCGCAGCGCTATGGAAAAATACAAACAAAAGGAGCCGCCCGCCCGGACGGCTCCTTAGAATATATGATGAATAAGACAAAATGCCGCATCTGCCTGTAAGAAAATCTTGCTATTTCGAGCCGAAACAGGTATAATGCAGATAACTGCCGTCTTTGGTGTGTGAATGGGGCGGCAGAGGTGTGTGAAAAAACTCGCCCGAAAGGATGAAAAAAATGAGTCTTTCCTCTTCCGCTCCCTGGTTAAAGTATTACGGCAATGTGCCGCAGCATCTGTCTTATCCGCAGAAGACCATCTATCAGATGGTCAAAGCCGCAGCAGAGCGCAATCCAAAGCTGCCTGCCTATGAATTCATGGGCAAAAAGACGACCTTCACGCAGTTCATGCAGAAGATCGACGAGACGGCGCAGGCGTTTCTCGCCATGGGCATCAAAAAGGGCGACCGCGTCACCATCTGTATGCCCAACTGCCCGCAGGCCCTGCACGCGTTCTATGGCCTGAACCGCATCGGCGCGGTGTCCAACATGATCCATCCGCTTTCCGCTGCGGGGGAGATCAGGTTCTATCTCAATTTCTCGCACTCCAAGTGCATCCTCACGCTTGACCAGTTCTATGCCAAGATCGCGCCCATCATGCCCGAACTTGATAACAAGGAATGCAAGCTTCTGCTTGCTAAGATTGAGGATGAGTTGTATCCGCACCTTGCAGTCGGCTACGCGCTGACGGCAGGCCGCAAATACCCCAAGCCCCCGAAAAAGGGCAATTACATCTGGTGGTCGGAATTCCAGCGCGTCGGCAAAAAGCGCGACCTGCCCCTGCCGAGAGAGTTCGGCAAGGCGGAGGAGGGCGCGTCCGTCCTCTATTCCGGCGGCACGACCGGCACGACCAAGGGCATTCTCCTGTCCAATATGAACTTTAACGCGCTGGGCCTGCAGACCATCGCTGCCTCCGGCTTCTCGCCCATCGACGGGTTGAAGATGCTCTCCGTCATGCCCGTGTTCCACGGCTTCGGCCTCGGCATCGGCATCCATACCGCCCTGATTGGCGGCGCATGCTGCATCCTTGTTCCGAAGTTCAACGTCAATACCTACGCCGAGCTGCTTATCAAAAAGCAGCCCAATATCATCCCCGGCGTCCCGACGCTGTTTGAGGCGCTGCTGCGCGCAGAAAAGCTTGAAAACGCAGACCTCAGCTGCCTCAAGGGCGTGTTCTCCGGCGGTGACAGTATGTCCATCGAGCTGAAGAAAAAGGTCGACGATTTCCTCAAGGCCCACAATGCTTCCGTGCAGGTGCGTCAGGGCTACGGCCTGACCGAATGCGTCACGGCCTCCTGCCTGACGCCGAAGGATTATAACCGCGTCGGCTCCATCGGTGTCCCGTTCCCGGATACGTATTATAAGATTGTAAAGCCCGGCACGACACAGGAGCTGGACGCGAATCTCGAAGGCGAGATCTGCGTCTCCGGCCCGTCGGTCATGCTCGAGTATGTCGACAACCCCGAGGAAACGCACAACACCCTCCGCCGCCATGAGGACGGCCGCATCTGGCTGCACACCGGCGACCTTGGCAAGATGGACGAGGACGGCTTTGTCTACTTCTCCCAGCGCATCAAGCGCATGATCATCACCTCCGGCTATAACGTCTATCCCGGCCAGCTGGAAAACATCATTGACGGCCATGAAAAGGTGCTGCTGTCCTGCGTCATCGGCGTCAAGGATCCGTATAAGATGCAGAAGGTCAAGGCCTTTGTCGTCCTGCGCCCCGGTTACGAGCCGTCGGACGCGGTCAAGCAGGAGATCCTCGACTACTGCCGCCAGCATATCGCAAAATACGCCATGCCGTATGATATCGAGTTCCGGCCCGAGCTGCCTAAAACGCTGGTCGGCAAGGTTGCCTACCGTGTGCTCGAAGAGGAAGAAGCCGAGCGTCAGGCGCTGGAAGACGCAAAGAATTCGTAATTTATTTCGGAAGCCTGCCGCGTTCCGCGGCAGGCTGTAATGATTTCAGGTGATTTCCATGAAAAAAACCGACCGGATCTGGGAGCTGGACGCGCTGCGCGGCCTTTGCATCCTCTGCGTGATCCTCATCCATCTGATTTTTGATCTGATCTATTTTATTGGCCTTGATCTGCACCTGCCCGCGTGGTACGTATTCATCCAGCAGTATGGCGGCGTGATCTTCGTCGTCCTGTCCGGCTGCTGCGCTACGCTCGGTTCGCGCAGCTTCCGCCGCGGCTGCATCGTCTTTGCCTGCGGAATGCTCATTTCGCTTGTGACCTTCGGGATGTACCGCCTCGGCATGGCTTCGCGCGATGTGATCGTCTGGTTCGGCGTACTGCATCTGCTGGGCATCTGCATGATGCTCTATCCCGCCTATAAAAAGCTGCCCACGCAGGCGCTTGCCGCCATGGGCGTTGTGCTCGTTGTGACCGGCTATCTCATTTCCGGCACGGTCGTGGAGGCAAAATTCCTTTTTCCGTTCGGCTTTGCCTATGAGGGCTTCGCGTCCAGCGATTATTTTCCGCTCCTGCCGCACCTCGGCTGGTATATGCTCGGCACAGTTCTCGGCAGGACGGTCTACGCGGACAAAAAAACGCGCCTGCCCGGCACGTTCCGGGAAAGCGCGATCACGCGGTTCTTCTGCTGGTGCGGCCGCCAGTCCCTGCTCATCTACCTGCTCCACCAGCCCATTGTCTACGGCCTTCTGGAACTGATCGCGGCATTGAGAAGATAAAAAGTATGCGCCCGGTGCAGCCTTGCACCGGGCACGCATTTAATCCAGCTCAAAATACTTTTTGAAGATTTTCCGCAGCAGATATGAATTGAGAATCGCGACGAGCGAACCGCCGATCAGGATCCAGAAAATGCACGTCCGCAGGAAAAAGCTTGTCGCAAACAGGAGCAGGAGCGGCGCGGACAGATTCAGCGCCGCCATCACGAGCGAATAGGGGAGGTTGCCGATCGAAAGCAGAATGGCGTTTTTGAGTGTGTTCTTGATGGTATTGTCGAACTGCGCCAGCAGGGGATAGATGTATGCGCCGACCAGCGAAACGAGCAGCGCCGGGAAGCAGAAAATCACGCCCATCCAGACCGACTGTGCCACCGCACCGGACAGATAGATCTCAACCTCAACGATCACCAGCAGCGTCGGGATCAGAAGGATCAGGAACAGCAGAACGCCCTGCTTGAAATTGAGCTTGAACGACGCCCAGAAGCTGCGGACGACACCGCCGCCCTCACCGCGCACCAGATTGAGCGTCACGCGGTACATTGCCGCCGTTGATGCGCCGATGGTGAACACGGGGATGCAGAAAACCAGCCACAGTATATTTACAATGACAAGGTCTGCGATCCGCGACATAAACGACCAAAAAGGGGAATCATAATTGAAGAACTTCATAGCGCGCCTCGTTTCAGGAAAGAATATAGAATATTATATCGACTGAACAGAAAAAACGCAAGCCGGAAAGAGGATAGAAGCAAACTGCACAATTTTGCAGCCCTGAAATCGTACAAAGTGCTGAAAATTTTTTTGGAACAAATTTTGATTGCTCAGATCAGAAAAATGTAGTATAATATGGGCATTGGAAATGGAAACGTTTCCAGAATTCAAAAATCATTCAGGAGGAAATACCATGAAAAAGATCATCGCAATGCTTCTGGCGCTCGTGATGGTTCTTGGCCTGGCTGCCTGCGCAACCAAGACCGAGCCCGCACAGCCCGAAGAGACCACCCCGGCCGAGACGACCGATACCCCGGCCGCCGAAGAACCCACCCCTGCTGAGACCGAGACGGAAGAGCCCGCCGCGACCGAAGCGACCGGTTCTGTCTACTACCTGAACTTCAAGCCCGAAGCTGACGAAGCTTGGCAGAAGCTCGCCGCCACCTACACCGAGCAGACCGGCGTTCCCGTCAAGGTCGTCACCGCTGCTTCCGGCACCTATGACACCACTCTCGCAGCCGAGCTTGACAAGAGCTCCGCTCCGACCCTGTTCCAGTGCGGCAACCAGGGCGCCATCAACTCCTACGGCGACTACTGCTATCCGTTCGACGGCACTGCCATCATGGATCAGATGACCACCGATGCTTTCAACCTCAAGGGTGAAGACGGCCAGACCCTCGCCATCGGCTACTGCTACGAGGCGTTCGGCATCATCGTCAACAAGGCTCTGCTTGAGAAGGCTGGCCACTCCATCGATGAGATCACCAACTTCGAATCCCTGAAGGCTGTCGCTGACGACATCCATGCCCGCGCTGACGAGCTCGGCTTCGACGCATTCTCCTCCGCCGGCCTCGACGGCTCCTCCAGCTGGCGTTTCTCCGGCCATCTGGCCAATATGCCGCTGTACTACGAGTTCCGTGACGACGGCGTGACCGCGCAGCCCGCCACCATCACCGGCGCTTACCTCAACAACTTCAAGAACATCTGGGATCTCTACATCACTGATTCCGCTACCACCGGCGCTGCTCTGGCTACCGCTACCGGCGACGAGTCCGAGGCTGAATTCGGCGAGGGCAAGGCTGCGTTCTATCAGAACGGCAGTTGGGAATATTCCAACCTGACCGGCACGTTCGGCATGAACCCCGACGATCTGGCTATGATCCCCATCTACTGCGGTGTTGACGGCGAAGAAGAGGCCGGCCTGTGCGCAGGCACCGAGAACTGCTGGGCCATCAACAACGAAGCCTCTGAAGAGGACATTCAGGCTACCATCGATTTCCTCGTCTGGGTTGTTACCTCTGACGAAGGCACCACGATGCTGGCACAAGAGTTTGGCCCCTGCCCGTTCAAGGACGCCAAGGAGCCGGAGAACGTCTTCTTCCAGGATGCCAACAAGTACACTGCCGATGGCAAGTACGTTGTGACCTGGGCATTCAACTGGACTCCCGCTGTTGACGACTGGCGTGCTGCCGTTGTCGACGCTCTGACCCAGTACTCTGCCGGTACCGGTGACTGGTCCGCTGTCGAGACTGCATTCGTGCAGGGCTGGGCGACCCAGTATGCAAAGGAAAACGCATAAGCAATAAGGCGTGACCAAAAGTAAAGAGGGGGCTGCAAAGCCCCCTTTTTTACAGAAAAGAAACTGCCGCAGCCGAAGATTTTGCGGACAAACGCCCGGAGGCCGGACGCTTGTCTGTGAAATTGTCAAGAAAGTATATAAATAATAAAGGAGAAGCATGATGAAGAAGAAAAAACATGACGATTCGGCTCTGTCATGCAGCTTGATCCGCCGCCCGATCCAGCGCTGGGGCTGGCTGTTCCTGCTGCCGACGTTCGCAGCGTTCTGCGTGGGCTTCCTGTACCCGTTTGCAAAGGGGCTGTTCCTGTCCTTCTGCAAGTTCAAGACGACCAGCAAGTGGACGTGGGTGGGACTGAAAAACTACCAGACCATCTTCCAGGATGAGGGCTTCCTCCACGCGTTCTGGTATACAGCGCTGTTTGCGCTCGTATCCCTGCTCATCATCAACGTTCTGGCCTTTGCTGTTGCCTACGTTCTGACTAAGGGTATCAAGGGCTCGAACATCTTCCGTACCGTTTTCTTCATGCCGAACCTCATCGGTGGCATCGTTCTGGGCTATATCTGGCTCATGATCTTCGACGGCATCCTCAGCAACTTCGACACAGCCGTCGTGCTGGAAACCAAATACGGCTTCTGGGGATTGATCATCCTCATGTGCTGGCAGCAGATAGGCTATATGATGATCATTTATATCGCAGGCCTGCAGGCAATCCCGGAGGATATGCTGGAGGCCGCAAAGATCGACGGTGCGTCCAGCTGGAAAACGCTCTGGAACATCACAATCCCGAACATCATGCCGTCTATCACCATCTGCACGTTCCTGTCCCTGACCAACGGCTTCAAGCTCTACGACCAGAACCTGGCCCTCACGGGCGGCTCACCCTTTAAGACGCTGGCTGACGGCAACGTCATCAAGACCACGGAAATGCTGGCTCTGAACATCGTCAACTCCAACACCTCCAACTCCAAAGGCCCCGGACAGGCCAAGGCAGTTGTGTTCTTTATCCTGGTTGCGATCATCAGCATTGCCCAGCTTGTGTCCACCAGAAAGAAGGAGGTCGATCAGTAATGAAAAATACCGGCTTCCAGAAAGAGCGCCGTTCGCATACCGTCCTGACGGTCGTGTTTGCGATCATTGCCGTTGCGTATCTCTACCCAATCTTCATCGTTCTGGTCAACTCTCTCAAGACCAACGCCGCTATTAACCTTGATACGTTTGCCTTTCCCACAAGCAACACCTTCATGGGGCTGCAGAACTATATCAAGGGTATGACCTTCGGCAACTACCCGTTCTATAAATCCGTCGAATACAGCCTGATGATCACGCTGCTTTCCGCAGCTCTGATCCTCATCTGCACGTCCATGGCCGCGTGGTATATTTCCCGTGTCGACAGCCTTGTCTGCCGCATTGTGTACTACCTGTGCGTGTTCTCCATGGTCGTCCCGTTCCAGATGGTCATGTTCACGCTGGCAAAGACCGCCGATACTCTGAAGCTCAATCGCCCGTGGACAATTCCCATTGTCTACCTCGGCTTCGGTGCGGGCCTCGCTGTGTTTATGTTCACAGGCTTTGTCAAGTCCATCCCGCGCTCCATTGAAGAGGCTGCTGTGATTGACGGCTGCACCCCTGTGCAGACCTTCTTCCAGGTTGTCCTGCCCATGATGAAGCCGACTTTCATTTCCGTCGGTGTTCTGGAGATCATGTGGGTCTGGAACGACTACCTCCTGCCGTATCTGGTCCTTGATATCAACGAATTCCGCACCATTCCCATCCACATCCAGTACCTCAAGGGCAGCTACGGCTCCGTCGACATGGGCGCGACTATGGCGCTGATCCTGATGTCCATCGTCCCGGTCGTCATCTTCTATCTCTGCTGCCAGAAATATATTATCAAGGGCGTTGCTGCCGGCGCGGTAAAGGGATAAAGAAATTTGCCTGTTTTAAGTGGATTTTTCAGAGGTTCTGTATGATAGTGATACAGAATCAGCAAAACCAAGGAGAACAGCAGATATGACGATCAAGGATCTTGCGAGACTGAGCGGTTATTCGCTTGGAACTGTCTCTCGCGTGCTCAATAACCAGCCGAATGTTTCGGAAAAAGCGCGGCAGGCGATTCTGTCCATTGCGCAGGAACGCGGCTTTGAACTCAACGAAAGCGCACAGCTTTTAAAGCAGCAGCGCTCCAACACCGTACTCATCATTGTCAAGGGTACGGCCAACGAGCTGTTTGCCGGTATGGTCGAGCATCTGCAGTCCCTTTTCTCGCGCACCACGCATTCGCTGATTGTCGACTTTATCGATGAAGACGATAACGAGGTGCTTCGTGCCGTCAAGCTCTGCCGGGAGCGCAAGCCCATGGGCGTGATGTTCCTCGGTGCGACGAACCGTCATTTTGTCAGCGATTTCGACAAGATCCATGTGCCCTCCATCATTGTTACAAACGATGCGAGCGATCTGCCGTTTGAGAACCTGTCCAGCGTTACGACCAACGACCGGCAGGGCGCTGCCTGCGCTGTCGATTATCTCATCCGCTGCGGCCACAGAAACATTGCTGTTCTCGGCGGCGACCGGCTTTTATCCGATACGTCCGCGCAGCGTTATGAAGGCTGCGTGGAAGCGTTCGGGAAAAACGGCATGCAGTTCGACGAGCAGACCTACTACCATACCGGCCGTTACAGCTATGAGGATGGCTATTCCGGTATGCAGGCCGTCCTGCGCGACACACCGCAGGTCACAGCTGTGTTCGCCATGGCAGACGTCATTGCCATCGGCGCGATCCGCGCACTGGTGGACGCCGGAAAGCGCGTCCCTGACGATATTTCCATCATCGGCTATGATGGACTGAGGATCGGCAGCTTCTATACCCCGAAGCTTTCTACCGTTTCCCAGTCTGTCGAGCTTCTGGCCCGGCGCAGCTTTTCTGTTCTGATGGACTGCACCGAGCGCGGCGGGCAGGCCCGCCATATGACCGTACCGTTTACGCTTTCCAACCGTGAAAGCGTCAGAAAACTCGAAAACAGCTGAAAACAGCGCCCAACCGCTGCTTTTGCTTGTTTTCAACGAAAGCGAAATAAGAGTGATAGTATGAAAAGAAGCAGTGGAATCCTGATGCACATTACTTCGCTGCCCTCGCCCTACGGCATCGGCAGCATGGGAAAAGCAGCCTATGACTTTATTGATTTTCTGAGAGCGGCAAAGCAGACCTACTGGCAGATCCTCCCGATCAACCCGCCCGGCTATGGCGATTCGCCCTATCAGGCGTTCTCTACCTTCGCCGGGAACCCGTATCTGATCGATCTGGACGAGCTTGTCAAGGACGGATACCTGACGCAGGAGGAGCTTGACCGCGTCGATTGGGGCAGCCGCGCCGATCAGGTCGATTTTTCGAAGATGTACGACCAGCGCCTGCGGGTGCTGCATCTGGCCTGGAGCCGCTTCCACAAGGCCCCGACGGAGCGCTACACGGAATATGTCCGCCAGCAGAGTGCGTGGCTGGAGGAGTATGTACTCTTTATGGCCGTCAAGGCATATTATAACGACGGCCCGTGGACCGAGTGGCCGCTCGATATCCGGATGCACCAGCCGGAGGCCATGGCGTACTACCGTGAGCTGCTGCACGACGAGCTTGATTTTCAACGGTTCCTGCAGTTCTGCTTCCATACGCAATGGCAGCGGCTGCGGGAGTATGCCCATGAAAACGGCGTGCTGATCATCGGCGATATCCCCATCTATGTTCCGCTGGATTCCGCCGACGTCTGGTCGCACCCGGAGAACTTCCAGCTGACCCGCACCCGCCGTCCGCGCGTCGTCGCGGGCTGCCCTCCCGACGGCTTCAACGCCAATGGCCAGTACTGGGGCAATCCCATCTATGACTGGGAACATATGGAGCAGGACGGCTTCTCGTGGTGGATGCGCCGCCTGCGCGCGGCAGGGGAGAGCTTCGACGTCGTCCGCATCGACCATTTCCGCGGGATTGAAAGCTACTGGGCCATTCCTGCCGTCAACCGTACCGCCCGCAAGGGCGAATGGGTCAAGGGTCCCGGCATGAAGCTTGTAAATGCTATCCGGAAGAATTTCCCGGATACCGATTTTATTGCCGAGGATCTCGGTTTCTTGACGCCGGAGGTACAGCAGCTTGTGATTGATTCCGGCTTCCCCGGCATGAAGGTGCTGGAATTTGCCTTTGATCCGCGTGAGCCGAGCAACTATCTGCCCGACCGCTATCCTGAAAACGCCATCTGCTACACCGGCACGCACGACAATGAAACGCTTATCCAGTGGTGCGAGGGAATTGACGCAGAAACGGACGCCTATGCCCGCAGCTATCTCGGCATTACGGCGGAGGACGATCTGGCCGACGCCATCATCGAGGCCGGCATGCAGTCCAAGGCACAGCTGTTTATCATGCAGATGCAGGACTATCTGCGTCTGGGCCGGGAAACGCGTATGAACGAACCTGGCAGGCTTCTGCAGTCGAACTGGTGCTGGCGTATGCTGCCCGGCGCGGCCAACGAAGCGCTGGCCCAAAAAATTGCAGGTTTGACAGAGCGGTCAAATCGTGTATAATACCTACAGTCATCTGGCGTCCACCTGTCCTTGCCGGATAGGTGGGCGCTTCTTTAAAAGCCGCCGGACAGTCTGCCCGGCGGAGTCCCAGGAAGGAGTAACCTATGAGCGAATTTTCGGAACGAATCGTAAAACAGACCGAGGCCCTGCTGCATTTCCAGCATGACGAGACGCTGCAGGAAACGACCCCGGAGCGCCTGCATGAGGCGCTCGGCCAGGTCATCATGATGGAGATCAGCGACAACTGGACGAAGACCAAGCGCCGTCAGGCGCCGGGCCGCCGCGCGTTCTATTTCTCCGCGGAATATCTCGTCGGCCGCCTGGTCTACAGCAACCTCTTCAACCTCGGCATTCTGCGCGGGATGAAAGCGGCCTTTGCTGAAAAGGGCGTCGATCTTGCGTGCCTGGAGCACATTGAGGACGCGGCCCTCGGCAACGGCGGACTTGGCCGTCTCGCCGCCTGCTTCCTTGACAGCGCCGCGACGCTCGACCTGCCGCTGACCGGCTATGGCTTGCGCTATCGCTTCGGCCTGTTCAAGCAGTCATTCGTCAATGGCTGCCAGCGTGAAAATGCCGACGACTGGACGAAATACGGCGACCCGTGGAGCCACCGCCGCGACAAGCTGGCCGTCAAGGTCAAATTTGCCGACCAGACCGTCAACTGCGTCCCGTATGATATGCCCGTGATCGGCTATGAAACAACGACGGTCGGCACGCTCCGCCTCTGGCAGTGCGAAGCTGAGGAAGAACTGAACTTCGATGCCTTCAACGCGCAGGACTACGTTAAGGCGCTTGAAAAGAAGAACAAGGCCGAGGATATCACCCGCGTTCTGTATCCGAACGACTCCACATGGGAGGGCAAGCGCCTGCGCGTCAAGCAGCAGTACGTCCTTTCCAGCGCGTCTTTGCAGGATATCCTGCGCGACTACCGCCAGCAGCACGGCACGGACTATTACCGCCTGCCGGAGTTTATTGCTGTCCAGCTGAACGATACGCATCCCGCTATGTCCATTCCGGAGCTGATCCGTCTGCTGATGGCCGAGGGACTGGATTTTGACGCCGCGTTTGAGCTGACCCGCCGCGTGTTCGCCTATACGAACCACACCGTCATGACCGAGGCGCTCGAAAAGTGGGATCTGGAGCTGCTGCGCTCCGTCGTGCCGGAGGTTTGCGAGATCATTGAGCGCATCGACGCAAAGCTCAAGCAGGAGCATCCGCATTCGAAGCTCTTTATCGTCAAGGATGGGCAGGCGCACATGGCAAATCTGTCCGTCTATATGTCCACCGCCGTCAACGGCGTCGCCGAGATCCATTCCCAGATCCTCAAGGACAATCTGTTCAAGGACTGGTACGCCGTCTATCCCGACCGCTTCCAGAACAAGACCAACGGCATTACGCCCCGGCGCTGGCTGGGCCTGTCCAATCCGGAGCTCTGCGGCCTGCTCGACAGCAAGGTCGGAACCGGGTATCTTAAAAACCTCGACCAGCTGGAAGGGCTGAAGGCCGGGATCGACGAAATGACCATCAAGCAGTTCAACGCCATCAAGCTGGAAAAGAAGCGTCAGCTCTGCCGCGTGATCGAAGAGCACGAGGGCGTTGCGCTCGATCCGTCGTTTATTTTCGACGTACAGGTCAAACGCCTGCACGAGTATAAGCGCCAGCTGCTGAACGCGCTGAGCATCATGGATCTGTATCTGTCTATCAAGGACGGCAGCATCAAGGATTTCACACCGACCGCCTTTATCTTCGGCGCAAAGGCTGCCCCCGGCTACCGCCGTGCAAAGGCAATTATTCATTATGTAAACCGCGTGGCTGATCTCATCAACAGCGATCCCGCCATGGACGGCATCATGAAGGTCGTCTTCGTGCAGAACTATAACTGCTCCTACGCCGAGCATATCATCCCCGCCGCCGATGTTTCCGAGCAGATCTCTCCGGCCGGTACGGAGGCTTCCGGCACGGGCAATATGAAGCTCATGCTGAACGGCGCTGTGACGCTCGGCACGCTCGACGGCGCGAACGTCGAGATCGCCGAACAGGCGGGCAGCGAGAACGAGTATATCTTCGGCGCGACCGTCGAGGAGATCAACATGGTAAAGCCCAATTACAACGCCCGCAGCTTCTACGAGGCCAACCCGAACCTCCGCCGCGCCGTCGACACCCTGATCGACGGGACTGTTCCCACCGATGAAGAGCAGCACGAGCTCTATACGTCTCTGCTCAAAGGTGCAAGCTGGCATAAGCCGGATCAGTATTTCGTCTTCTACGACTTCGACAGCTACAAAAAGGCCCGTCTGCGCGTGAACCATGACTACTGCGACCGCATCGCCTTTGGCCGCAAGTGCCTCATGAACGTCGCCTCCGCCGGCAAGTTCTCCTCTGACCGCACCATCCGCCAGTATGCCGAAGACATCTGGCACATCCAACCTGTCAAATAAAAAAGCAAAGCGCAGGGCCGGAAAACCGGTCTTGCGCTCTGCGTCTATACGAAGGAAAAAGAAAGATGTTCGATTATCTGATTCAAAACGGTACTCTGATCGACGGGACCGGCGCACCGGCGGCCGCAGGCGATGTTGCGATTAAAGACGGAAAAATCGCCGCAGTTGGTGATCTCAAGGATGCTTCTGCCGGGACAGTCCTTGACGCAGCAGGGAAGTATGTTACGCCCGGCTTTATCGACATTCACCGCCATGCCGACGCGGCGCTCTTCCGTCCGCATTTCGGCGAACTTGAGTTGAAGCAGGGCCTGACCACGATCGTCAACGGCAACTGCGGCCTGTCCGTCACGCCTTGCGCCGGTGCATACAAAAAAGAGATCGAGGCATATCTGACCCCGGTTGCGGGCGCGCTGCCGGAGAACGCCGATTTTTCCAGCCTCGCTTCCTATCTGTGCGCTGCAAAAAAGACCCCCAGCCCCATCAACACCGCCATGCTGGCGGGCAGCGGTACCATCCGCGCCTGCGCGGCAGGCTTCGGCACGCCCGAGCTTGACGCGGCCCAGATGGCTGAGATCCACCGCCTGATCGAGCAGGAGCTTGCTGCAGGCGCGCTCGGCGTTTCGCTGGGCCTCGGCTACGCGCCGGACTGCTTCTATTCGACCGAAGCGCTCATCGAAGCGCTTCAGCCGCTTAAAAATTCCGGCATTCCCATCACAGTCCATATGCGGCAGGAAGGCAGCGGCGTGGTCGACGCGCTCCGCGAAATGATCACCGTCGCAAAGGCACTGCATACCCCCGTCGAGATCAGCCACCTTAAATCCATTGGCAAGGCCAACTGGCATCGCTGCACGCCGGAGATGCTCCGCCTGATGCACGAGGCCCGGCAGGACGGTATTGAGATCGCCTGCGACGTCTATCCCTATACAGCCGGTTCAACCCAGCTTGTCCACGTTCTGCCGCCAGAGAGCCAGAAGGGCGGTCTGGAAGTGCTGACCGAGAATCTGGCCGATCCCGCGTTCCGCGAAGCGCTGAAAGACCGTATGCTGACCGGCAGCGACTTTGAAAATATCTCGCTTCTCGTCGGCTTTGAGAATATTGTCGCGTCCAGCATCTCGCGGAAGGATTTGCGGCAGTATGAGGGGCAGAGCATCGCCGCCATCGCGCAGCAGCAGGGGAAGGACCCCTTTACCGCACTGTTTGATCTGCTGCAGGCTGCGCACTGCGACGTGACCATGATCGATTTCATTGCTGCCGAGGACGATATCTGCGATATCCTGCGCGACGCACACAGCTGTGTGATCTCCGACAGCACCTATCCCATCACCGGGATGCTCCATCCGCGCGTTTACGGCACGTATACAACGCTCCTGGAGCACTTCGTCCACGAAAAGCAGGCGCTTTCCATCGAATCTGCCGTGCATAAATGCACGGGCCGTGCTGCAAAGGTCATGGGCCTGAAAACAAAGGGTATTCTCGCGTCCGGCATGGATGCAGACCTGAATATTTTTGATCTTTCCGCCGTCCATACCTGCGCAACCTATTCCGATCCTGCGCAGTTCTCCGCCGGTATGGATACTGTCTTCGTCGCTGGCCGCCCGGCCATCCTGAACGGCGCCTTCACCGGCAGCATGGCAGGCACGGTTTTGACGAGATAACCACAAATACAGAGCGCCCGGCAGACATTCGGATTGTCTGCCGGGCGTTTTGCAGAAAGGATCTTGTTTGATATTTCGTGATAAATGATACACAAAGAGAAAATCCGCAATCCTTTTGGATTACGGATTTTTCATCTGGCAGGGGATGAGGGATTCGAACCCCCGCAAACGGAGTCAGAGTCCGGTGTGCTACCGTTACACAAATCCCCTAGCTGAGCTTCTTTCCGAAGCGCATGATTATTATAACGATTTATTCTGAAAAGTCAAGACTAATTTTTCTTTTTTTGCAGAAATTAAATTGAGATGGAAACTGCAATTCTGGATTTCGGCGGAAAAGCAGGGCCTTTTTGCCGATACACGCTTCTTTTTTCTCGAAAAACGGAGAATTTCTAATTCATGACAAGGAAAACAGACTTTCTTTTACATACGCCATGCGCGGTTTCTTTCCGGCTCGGCGGGTCAAGATAATGGCGCTGAGACTTTTGCGGAGAGGATGAGAACATGAGGCGGAACATTTTTTATAGAAAAATACCGGCCGCGCTGGCCGCGTTCGTTCTTGCGCTTGCGCTGTGCTGCCAGACTGCCGCAGCCGGACGCGCGCTGGTTCCGGGCGGATATACAGTCGGCATCAAGCTCTATGCGGAGGGACTGATGGTCACGGAGGTAGAGAGCGGCACACCTGCGCAGCAGGCGGGGATCCGGAAGGGCGATGTGATCATTGCGGCGGACGGAAAGAAAACAGACAGCGCGCAGGCGCTGCTCGGAAGCATTCAGAAAAGCGAGCCGATTGTCGTGCGGGTGGAACGCGGCGGAAGGGAAGCGGAGTTTCTTGTCACGCCGGAAAAAACGCCGTCCGGCTATCGGCTCGGCGTTCTGGTACGCGACCATATCGCGGGGATCGGGACTGTCACCTATTATGACCCCGAAACCGAAAGCTACGGTGCGCTCGGCCACGGCGTCAGCAGTCTGGACGGGACGCAGCTTCTGATGATGCAGTCCGGCTATCTGGTGCGGTCGAGCGTTGCTGAGATCCGCGCCGGTACACGCGGAACGCCGGGAGAGCTGCACGGACTTTTCGATGTGACGGACACGGTGGGAACCGTGGACAAAAATACAGCCTGCGGGATATTCGGCACGATGACCCATCCGCGTCAGGGGCAGACAGTCGAAACGGCTCCTGCTGAGTCGGTCGTGACCGGCCCGGCGGAGATCCTTTCAAATGTCGACGGCGATCAGGTGCAGCGTTTTGCCATCCGCATTGAACGTGTGGATGCAGACGCGAAAAATGGCCGGAACCTGCTCATTACCGTGACGGACGAGGCGCTGCTTGCCAAAACAGGCGGTATCGTGCAGGGGATGTCCGGCAGCCCGATCCTGCAAAACGGACGGCTGGTCGGCGCAGTCACACACGTGCTGGTCAATAGCCCAGCACAGGGCTATGGCATTCTCATCGACAGAATGCTGCAGGCCGCAGAGGGATAAAAGCTGACCCGGCTTTCCTGCGAGGAAAGCCGGGTCAATATTTAGAAAAAGCTTAAACAGCCGAACCCTCCGGTGCGCGGTCGTCTCCAAAGAAGAATACCGCGACGGTGCCGGGGCCAGAATGCGATGCGACGATCGTTCCGATATCACAGATGCGAACCTCGCCGTTCAGATGTGGGAACACGGCCTCAACGGCGGCCTTTGTCGCCTTGGCATCTGCAAGGCAGTTGGAGTGGCAGATAAACGCCTTGCCTGTGTAATTCTCTCCGTTTTCGGCGTGGCGCTTCATCGTCTCGACGGTGCGCGCGACGGCGTTTTTCTTGCCGCGGACCTTGTCATAGGCAATGATGCGGCCCTTGTCGTCCAGACGCATGATGGGGCAGATGCCAAGCACCGTGCCGATCGCTGCGGCAGCGCCGGACATACGCCCGCTGCGGCGGTAGAATTTCAGCTCCGTGGAATAAAACTGGTGGTGGACCTTCTGACGCTTTTCGAGTACCCAGTCCGCGATCTCATCCATGGATCTTCCTTCGTCGCGCAGATCGGCTGCGCCGTCGACCAGCAGACCGTAGCCGGAGGACGAGCAGAGCGAATCGATCACGGTCAGCTTCCGCTCCGGGTATTTCTCCCGCAGCGTCTCCGCTGCAAGCATCGCATTCTGTACGGACGCCGTCATACCGGAGCCGAACGCGATATGCAGCACGTCGCCCTGCTGCAAAAGTGCGTCAAAAAACGTCTCGTACTGAAATTCGTTCAGCTGCGCTGTGCTCGGCAGCTTTCCGGCGTCCAGAAAGCCGTAAAACTGCGGCAGCGCCTCCGGATCACGCCCCATGTCGTCCTCATAGCTGACGCCGTCGACCTGATAGGAATAGAACAAAACGGGAATGTCACGCTGTTCGCAGTAGGAATAGGGGAGATCAATGGTAGACTCACAGGAAAGAATAAAGCCGGAACGCATATCAGGAACCTCCGTGAAAGCATGATTATTACATGATATCATAGCAGATGCGGGGAAAAAGAGGAACGGGCAATCAGCACGGAATGCCTGTATCGGCGTCCTGCCGCGCCATTGCCTCAAATCCGCCGCGGTAAAACGTGCAGAGCCTGCTGAACTGCGCCTGAATGTCGTACTTCATATCGTTGGACAGCCACTCAACGATCTGCCCATAGCATTCGCACTGCCAGAAGCGGATCAGGATCTCCCGGTCCTCTTTGCTGAGCGGCAGATCGCCATAGGCTGCCGCTGCGTAGGCCTCGACCGTGTGGCGGCAGATCTGCATGAGATAAAACGCGACGGTATCGTGGCTGATCGAACGGTACATATGCATGACCGCGCGCCGGTTTTCCGTCATGAACTGCACGGCGGCATTCAAACACGCCTCCGGCGAATCCGGGTTGGCGTACTGCCGGATGATCTGGTCAGCCCGTTCGGTGATGATCTCCGTCGCAAGCGAGGGAATGTCGGTAAAATGATAATAAAACGTGTTGCGGTTGATGCCGCAGTCCTCCACGATTGCCTTGACCGTGACCTGATTGAGCGGCCGGTCATTAAGCAGCTTCAAAAATGAATTTTTAATGGCTTGCTTGGTGTAAGCGGACATAGCTTGACCTCCTGCGCCGCAGCATAAATACACCATAAGAATACCAGACAAGCGCAGCAAAGTCAATCTGTGCACAGACGGGTTTTTGCCTGAAACGGCACAGCGCACGGCCTGATTTCTACTCTTGCGGTCACGGGCTTCCGGTGATATAATACTATTATTTAGAAAGAAATAAAGAAATTGAGGAGTTGCTTATGAATCGGCGTTTTGTGCGCGGTCTGCTGCTGGCTGCGCTGCTGGTCCTGCTCTGCACACAGGTATTTGCCGCGCAGGAGACGCTGGCTGCGCTGCGGCTCGACCCGGAGCCGGGCTTTACGACCCGTATGGAGGACACAGACGGAAATACCCTTACGCGGAGCGGCGTTCTGAATCCGGACGGGCTTGCGAATTCCGTCCGCTCTGCAAAAATCGCCTCTTATTCGATCTATTATAACGGACGGCTGCTGATGACCGTCACGCCCGTCGGCTTCTCCGAGCCGGATGCCGCCGTGATGAGCGGCGGCGCGCCCACCTGCACCGGTTTTTACAAGACCACGTTTTCCATCGACGATACGCGGGAAATTTTCCTGACCGGCCTGACAGAATCGACGCTGGAGCAGGTGCAGACAGAGCTGACGGCCAGTGCGCTGGCGGACCGCTATTTCAGCCTCACCAACGTGGACTTCATTGACGCGGAAAAGGAATTCACAGATGTTGCGGAAGGGGAGATTGCCTCGGACGCCAACCTCTGCTGGGCTGCCGCTTCGTCCAATATGCTCCGGTTCAGCGGCTGGGGGAGCGAAGCGGGCTTCCGGACAGAGGACGATCTGTTTGAGTCGTTCATTTCAGCGTTTACAGACGCGGGCGGCTCGTATACATACGGGCTGGACTGGTTCTTCAACGGCTATTACGCCATGCAGGGCAATGACGGCTGGGCGCAGCTGCGCGCGCCGGGAGAATCCGGAAAGTATCTTTCCGAGTATCCCACCGACAGTCTGTACCAGACCTATGAAATTTCCAACCACATCGACAATCTGCGGCCGGTGCTTGACGCGCTGGAGCGCGACTGCGCCGTCGGCATTTCCATCGGCAACTATCTCTCCTCGTTCCGCATCGGCGGCCACGCTATCACGCTCTGGGGCTATCTGCACGACACGTCCGCCAGCCCCTACAGCAAGGAAGCCTATCCCGCCATTTTCATTTCCGATTCTGATTCCGATAAATACGACGGCGCACTGCGCCGCCAGGCGCCGAACCGGCTGCGCGTCATGATGATGGACGGGATGTTCGACGGCTTCGGCGCCGACAGCTGGGAGCTGGACTATCCCTCGACGTTCCCGTGGCGGCTCGAAAGCTTTACCGTTCTGGAACCCTACCGCGCAGAGCTGGAGCAGGACGCCTCCGGTACCCACAACAAAAACGCCTCGGCGGATTTTTCCGTTCAGGATCTGTATGTCCGCGCTTCCACGTTTGATGATCTGGAGCTTGGCATTGATACGATCCCTGCCAACCAATCCTTCAAAATCGGCGGGATCGCGCTGAACAACAGCGCAGTGAACCTGAGCAGCGCAAGACTGCAAATCGTCACAACGATCACGCAGAACGGCCAGACCGTCTGGGAAAAAACCAGCCAGCGCTCCGTCAGCAGATTCCAGGCCAATGCCTATGTCAAGCTTTCGGAAACCTGTAATTCCCTTGCTGCCGGCAGCTATGAAGCCACGATCCGCGTAACGGCCAGCGGCATATCGGAAGCCTATCTTCTGAACAACACGCGTTCCATTTCCTTTACCGTCAGCGCTGCCGCGCCGGACGCCTCGAACGCGTCCGTGTCCGTATCCATTCCCGAGTTCGATGGAAGAACGGGCGGCTATGGCACGCTGCGCTTCGGCGGCGTCGATTCCCTGTATCCTGCCGGGACGGAGCTGACGTGGTCCGTCTACGAAAAATACGACTCGGTTCTGTATGACGACTGGGTGCTGGCGTATCAGGGCTATCAGCAGCCGGAATCCGTCCGGTACGAGGGCATGACAACGGCTGTTCGGACCCTTGTGGTGCTGCGGCCGGTCGACCCGTCGCTTGCGTGCGTGACGCTTGATGCGGGAAGCCAGAAGCTGCTGTACCATAGGGTGTATACATTGGCTGCCGATGACAATACCGGCATCTGCTCGGCGATTGCTTACGGACAGAACACGCTGGCAGCAGGGGAGCAATTCAGCTTTTATATTTCCAATTTCACGACCTGCACGCCTTCCATTACGGTGACGCCGGTTGTTTATGCGATCCGAAGCTCCGATAATCTGCGGATCGACCTCTGGCGCGGCGAGGCTATGCGCATGGCGTATGGAGAATCTACAGAGAGTGCGCCCTGCCGTGTTGCAAGCTGGAGCGCGGAGCTTCTGCCCGGCCAGTATGCGATCTATGGCGAAGCCGTATATGAATACGGCAGCAAAACCGTGAAGCTCAGTACGCTTCAGGTCAATGCGGACAAGCCGTGGTGCTCTGTCATGCAGACGTTCCGCGGAGATGGCCGCTGTGCGGTCATTCTGGCGTGCAGCGGCCCCGAAGGAAGCCTGCCGTTCGGTGTTGAATACCGGAAAGACGGACAGGAGGAGGCAAACCGTGTTTCGTCGAATCTTTATCTGAACAAGGGATATATCACATCCTTCTGCATTTCGTTTGAGAGCGATGCGTCTGCCAAGTATTCCTTCCGTGCGTTCTGTGAAGCGGACGACGGGACAATCTACACGGATTGGTATGAATGCCCGGCTCCTGCCGCGCAGCTGCTCACGCTTGACACGCAGAAGACCGGCAGTACGGGGGAAACAGTCTGGGAATTCTTCGCGCCGGAGGACGGCGTATATGTCCTTTCCCTCAAATCCACCGCATTGGCAGAAGTCTATGAAACGAGCCGCACTTATCGATCCGGCGTTTTGTCGGACGATCCGATGGCACGCAATTTCTATCTGAAAAAGGGCGAAAGTACCCTCATCCGCATTCAGACGGAGGGCAGCTATACCATCGGGTTTACAACGATACCAGAGTTGGAGTTAGGGCAGACAACATCCTGTCTCTACAAAACCGGCGACAGCGAACGCTGCTTCCGGTTTACAGCACCGGCTGACGGCGTCTATCTGTTCACTGCTGCCGGAGAATCCTATGCTGCGGTGTATATATCTGATGGGAGCGTCACGCGCTGGGAGCGTCGTGGCGCACTGCAGTCCGGATCGCCTGCAGTAGCGGGAATGGAACTCAAGAAAGGACAGACCGCCTATGTCCGCCTTCAATACATGACCAGAGACTACCGGTATTCTGTCTCTGTCTTCCGTCCCGCGCCGGAGGTTTCCGTCTCAGACGAGGGCGTGAACGTCAGTTATGACCCGGAGTTCACCGGCCTGCACCTGATCGCGCTTTATGACGCGGACGGGCGGATGGTCGATGTCCAATACGTACCCGTGCAAAGTCTTGATACGCGTATTTCCGTCGTTCTGCGAGGTACGAAGACCGGCTTTGTCCGCGTGTTCCAGTTGGACGCAGAGAAAAACACGCCGCTCACCGCTGCAAAGCAGATCGAGCTGGTGTGAACCCATGATCGACAGACAGGAGATTTGATTTGGACGGATTTGTAGCATGGCTGAAGCAGCTCCAGTTTGACGGCGTATGGCAGACGGCGGTGCTCGTCGCCGCGTCGCTGCTGTGCATCACGTTTCATGAGACGTGCCACGGACTCGTGGCCTATTGGCTCGGCGACCCGACGGCAAAGCGTGCAGGACGGCTGACACTCAACCCGCTGCGGCATATTGATATCGGCGGTCTGCTTATGATGGCGCTGTTCCGCTTCGGCTGGGCGAAGCCCGTCCCGGTCGATATGCGGTGTTTCAAGCATCCCAAGCGCGACATGGCGCTCACCGCTGCGGCAGGCCCGCTGTCCAACGTTCTGCTGGCCTATCTGGCTGTGCTGCTCTACGGTGTCTTTGCCTATTGGTACTATTTCTCCGGCTCAACAGCCGTCTATGTCTTCGCACTCTTTTTCTACTATGTCGAGATCATTTCGGCGGGCCTTGCCGTGTTCAACGTCTTTCCCATCCCGCCGCTCGATGGGTCGAAGGTGCTCTTTTCCTGCCTGTCCGACAAGGCCTATCTCTGGCTCATGCGCTATGAGCGCTACGGCATGGCGCTTCTGATGCTCCTGCTCCTGACCGGCGTACTCGATGTGCCGCTGGAATTCTTGCGTGACGGGCTGCTGAATGGGCTGGAAGCCATCGGCACATGGCCGGTGCAGCTGCTGCTTGCGCTGCGCTGAACTTATTTTTTGGAGTTATATCTGCATGGATGAACCGCGATACCATCTCGGCAGCGTCGTGCACGCGAAGGGCGAGACGCTCGAGGACTTCGACGGCCCGCTGGACGTGATCCTGCTGCTGCTGAGCAAGAATAAAATTGAAATACAGGATATCCAGATCTCCGCCATTTTAGAGCAGTATCTGGCCTATCTGGACGAAATGAAGCGCATGGATATGGAAATCGCCAGCGAGTTTATCGCCATGGCGTCCTATCTCATGTATATCAAAACGCGAATGCTCCTTTCCAAGGCGGAGCAGGAGGAAGCGCAGAGCGAGATGGATAAGCTCGTCGAATCCCTCCAGAAGCGCCAGCGGCAGGACGCGTATCAGCAGATCCAGAAGGCTGCAAAGCAGCTGGCTGTGCGCAATGAGCTTGGCCTCGGCCTGTTCACAAAGGGCCCGGAGCCGTATCGTCCGGACATGACCTACCGCTACCGGCACGACAAGTCTGACCTGACCGCCGCACTCGCCGCCATGCAGGACCGGACGGAGCGCCGTCTGCCGCCGCCCGCGTCCAACTTCGCCGGGATCGTCGGCACAGAGCCGTACCCGGTCACGCAGAAGGCCAAACAGGTCATCAGCCGCCTGCTTGCCCACGGTGTCATGCGCTTTCTGTCCCTGTTCAAGGGCAGCCGCAGCCGGTCGGAGATCGTGGCGACGTTCCTCGCCGTGCTGGAGCTGTGCCGCCTTCGCTCCGTTTCCATCGGAGAGGATGAACGCGGCGATATGGCGGTTACCTTTCTAAAAGCGCCGGATGCCGACGTGCAGACGGACATTTCCTGATCAGGAGGCTAATCTTGGAGCAGAATGATTTACAGCGGGCATTGATGGCCGTTTTGTTTGCCGCCGGAGAGCCGGTGGACGCCAAACGCCTGAGCCAGACGCTCGAACACGATGAAGCAGAAATCCACGAAGCGTGCAAGACGCTGATGGACGAGCTGAGCTTCAACCGCAGCGGCATCCGCATTGTGCGGCTGGAAAACGCCTATCAGATGTGCTCGTCGCCGGAAATGGCGGAATATGTGACCAAAACACTTGAAACGCGCAAGCCGCCGAAGCTTTCGCCGTCGCAGCTGGAAACGCTGACGGTCATCGCGTATTACCAGCCCGCGACAAAGGCACTTGTCGAACAAATCCGCGGCGTTGACAGCGCCTACTGCGTCAGTGCCCTTGTGACAAAAAAGCTCATCCGCGAATGCGGACGGCTGAACGTGCCGGGCCGCCCCATCGTCTATGAGACGACGCCGGACTTCCTGCGCGTGTTCGGCCTGGAATCGCTGGCCGAGCTGCCGGAGATTGAAAAAGTCGACCTGCACGTCGATCCCTCGCAGGTCGAGCCACTGGAGCAGAAGCAGGAGGAGTCCACGCAGCCGGATGCATCAGCGCCTGTGCAGCAGGAGATCCCGCTATGACTTGGACATGGTGGATGACGCTTCTTGCGATTTTTGCTGCCCTTGTGCTGATCGGCTGCATTCCCGTCGGCGTTGATGCGCGCTATAATGCGGAGGGCGTATTTCTTGCGGCGAAGCTCGGCCCCATCCGCCTTCAGCTTCTGCCGCAGCAGCCAAAAAAGAAAAAGAAACAGCAAAAACAGCAAAAGAAACCGGAAAAGGCACCGGAAAAAGCCGCTTCGCAGGAAAAAAAGCCAAATCCGATCCTTTCCGGCGGCGTGGACGGAATTTTGCAGCTGCTGGATATTGTGCTTGATACGCTCGGCGATCTGCGCCGCAAGCTCCGCGTGAACGAACTGACGCTGTATGTCCGTATCGGCGGCAGCGACGATCCGGCAAAGGCCGCTATGGGCTATGGCCGGGCATGGGCTGCCATCGGTGCCATCACGCCGTCCTTGGAACGTCTTTTCGTCATAAAAAAGCGTGACATTCGGCCCGCGCTCGATTATACTATAAGCAACACACAGGTCGACGCGCATCTTGTGACCACGATCACCATCGGTCGGTCGCTGGCCCTTGCGCTGCGCGCTGGCATCCGGTTCCTGAAAATTCTGAACGAACGAAAAAAGGCGGTGTAAAGTATGGAACATCCTCTGTCTGATATGATGACCAATTCCATGAGCAAGATTAAAGATATGATCGATGTCAACACGGTCGTCGGCAGCCCCATCACCACGCCCGGCGGCGTGACGATCATCCCCGTGACCAAGGTTTCCATCGGCTATGGCGGGGGCGGCAGCGATTTCGCAACGAAAAATATGCCCGCGAACCGCGATAATTCCTTCGGCGGCGGAGCAGGCGCGGGAATCAAGATCACGCCGGTCGCATTTCTTGTGATCCGCGGCGAGAACGTGCGTATGCTCCCGGTCGCGGAGCCAGCCTCCACGTCGGTTGACCGCCTGATCGAGCTGCTGCCCGATCTGCTGGAAAAGGGCGAGGCATATTTTGCGGAAAAGAAAGCCGCAAAAGAGGCCGAAAAGGCAGCGGAAGAAGCATAAAACCCGCGTATTCTGCACAAACTCCCGGCAGGGTGATGCAGAATGAAACGCAGCGGTCAAAAAACGATCCGGCAAGCGGCGGCGGCACTCTGCGCCGCCGCCTTTTTCCTCGGTGCGGCGGGTATATCCAGCGCCGCACAGCTCGCGCCGCCTCCGCAGGTGTCGGCCAAAAGCGCCGCACTGCTCGACGGGACGACAGGGGAGTGCCTTTACGTGAAAAACGGCGAGCAGCGCGCGCTGATCGCCAGCACGACAAAGATCATGACCGGTCTTCTCGTCTGCGAAGCGGGAGAACTGGACAGAACTGTGACCGTGCCGGACGCCGCCGTAGGGCTGGAAGGCTCCAGTATGTACCTGAAAAAGGATGAGACGCTGACGCGCCGCGATCTGCTCTACGGCATGATGCTCCATTCCGGCAATGATGCCGCCCTGACGCTGGCAATCTCCGTTTCCGGCAGCGAAGCAGCGTTTGTCCGCCAGATGAATCTGCGCGCCCGTGCGCTGGGCCTGACGCAGACGCACTTTGCCAACCCGCACGGGCTGGACAGCGGCGAAAACTATTCCACTGCGCTCGATCTGGCCCACCTTGCGCAGGCAGCGCTGCAAAACGCACAGCTCCGCGCGGTCGTCTCGACCAAAACTGCGGTCTGTGCGGGCCGGACGCTTACCAATCACAACAAGCTGCTTTGGCGCTATGACGGCTGTATCGGCGTCAAGACAGGTTATACCCGCCATGCGGGCCGCATTCTCGTCAGCGCTGCCGAGCGTGACGGCAGGATGCTCATCGCCGTCACTATCTCGGACCCGGACGACTGGCGCGACCACACTGCGCTTCTGGACTACGGCTTTGCCGTTCTTGGGCGCGACACGCCCGTCTATCCGCAGAACAGGAGGATCGTATGGAAGAACGACTGCAAAAAATTCTGGCGCGCTGCGCAGGCGTTTCGCGCCGCAGGGCGGAGGAGCTGATTGCGGCGGGCCGCGTCCGCGTCAACGGCAACACCGCGCAGCTTGGCGAGCAGGCCGACGCAGAGGAGGACGTGATCGAGCTGGATGGCACACGCGTCAAAACGCGGCAGGAGCCGCAGCCGGTCTATCTCATGCTCTGCAAGCCGCGCGGCTTCGTGACCACCATGCACGATGAAAAGGGCAGGCGTTCCGTCGCGGAGCTCGTCGCGGACGTACCGGAGCGCGTGTATCCGGTCGGGCGGCTGGATTATAACTCCGAGGGCCTTCTGCTCATGACGAACGACGGCGTGCTGGCAAACGCCCTCATGCACCCGAAAAAGAGCATCGACAAGACCTATCTCGTCTGGGTCAGCGGGTACATAGCAGGGAAGGAGCAGTCTCTTTCGCAGCCCATCGAAATCGACGGCCGCAAGACTTCTCCCGCTGCTGTGCAGCTTCTGCACAAAGCCGGCACGACCGCGCTTTTCCGCGTCACGATCCACGAGGGCCGCAACCGGCAGATCCGCAGGATCTGCGAGCGTGCAGAGCTGACCGTCACGCGCCTGCGGCGCGTGCAGGAGGGGCAGCTCACACTCGGTGATCTGAAGCCGGGTCAGCACCGTCCCCTGACCGAAACGGAGCTTCGCGCAATATTTGAAGAAATTCAAAAGTAACCCTTGACAAACGGACAGCTTTTGTGTATGATATTAGGGCTGTCCGGGGTTTGACACGGCCAGCCGATATCATGGAGTGGTATCGAAGCGGTCATAACGAGCACGACTGGAAATCGTGTGACGGTCAAAAGCCGTCCGAGGGTTCGAATCCCTCCCACTCCGCCATAAGTCCACCGTAATTTTGATAGAATTACGGTGGATTTTTCTATGCCCGAAAAACGCCGAGAATCGCTTAGAATAGGGCTTTTCGGCTGTTTTTGCACATAAGTGAACCCCGCCGCAGAGCAATTCTGCGGCGGGGTTTTATGCTTTTTACAGTCGTTTTGCATTTCTGTTCTGCTGTAATCGTTAAACAGTCGAGTAATCGTTGAACTGCTGGGAGTATTCGTTAAAAAATGCCCTTATTCGTTCAGATAATTTTATGGATGTATGGCTTCATCGTTTTGAAGTATTCCGGCAAGACCGAACAGCTGATTGCACGCAATGCATTGAATGCACAGAACGCAGTCTGTGCGGAGGGGATTCAGCCCACACGTGGAGCTATGATCGAAAGCCCTTGTTTTGTTACCGGGATTTTCAACCTTTTCTAAAGTAAACGAAGCAAAACGAATGCTCCGGCTTCTCGCAGAGCGCGGGAGCAGTTATCAAAATAAAGTCCGGCGGATGGGAGTTCCATCCGTCGGACTTTTGCGATAGTGCTTATGCCTTGGGGGAGAAGGCCGCGAACAGCGGGGCGTAGGTGTCGGCGTGGAGCAGGAAGCATTTGATCGTCGCGCCGGGCTGCACTTTGAAGGTATACGTGCCGGACTCAGCTGTGATCTTCTCGCTGTGTACGGCGAGCAGCCGGCCGTCCGCGCCATATTCTGCCACAAACAGCACAAACGCATCGGACTTATAATTGCTGCCGGTCGAGACGGTCAGCGTGTCGCCCTCCAGCGTGGCCGAGGGCTTTGCGCACAGGTTCAGCGCACTGCCGGAGAAGAGCACGAACGCGTCCGGATCGTCCGGGGTGAAATACGCGCTGTAATCCTGCTCCCTGTTCGCAAGCAGCACGGGGTACGAAGCGTCGGTGCTGACGCCGAGCTTTGCGCCGTCTGTCAGTTCACCGGAGATCGTGAGCAGGGGAGAGGTGCTGTCGACACAGACATAGACGTTGTTGGCCTTGCCGCCAGCGGTGTTGCCCGTGACGACGGGCGCACCCTGAATGTTCACCCTGCCGCCCGCTTCGGCGTAGATACCGCCGCCGAGACCGGAGGCCGTGTTGCCGGTGATTGTGCCGCCATAGAGGTTCAGCGTGCCGCCCGCTTCGACGTAGATCGCGCCGCCATTGCCGGAATAGACGTGGTTATCCTTAATTGTGCCGCCGAAAATGTTGACAACGCCGCCGGACTTGATGTAAATCGCGCCGCCCTTGCCGTTTGTGACGTGGTTGCCGGAGATCTCGCCGCTGTAAAGGTTCAGTGTGCCGTCCTTGTCAACGACGATCGCGCCGCCGGTCGTGGCAGAGCCGCCGGTGAGCGTGACGTCGTAGACCGAGAGCGTGCCGTTCTTCACATACGCGACACCGCCGGAGCCGCTTGCGACTGCGCTGCCGATGACCTTGCCGGTTTTGCGGCAATCGGAAAGCACCAGCGTCGAACCGCCAACGAGATAGATCTGGTCGTGGCTGGAGCCGATGACATGTACGGCCTTGTTGTTCAGGCAGAGGTCGAGCGTCTTGTTCTGACCGAGAACCAGCTCTGCGTTGACGTTGGGCTGCGCATTGGAAAGATAGCGGGCGGCTGTCCCTCCGGCCGCGATAGATAAGCTGCCGCCGTCCCATGCCGCATAGGTTTTCTGATCGTGTGCATGTGCTCCGCTATAGTTGTCGCGGACTGGGAAGTAGGTATGATCCGTTATGCACTCCTTGTAATTCAGGCTGGGTTCCACAACGGCGTAGAAACGATACTCTCCCGAATATGTGAAAACAGAATCCTCTGTCAGAAGCTCATCCAGATCGGGATCTGGTTCCGTTGCGCCCGGACGCAGATGATAGAACGAGTATTTAAAACCAGATTCGGGTGTGAGTATCGTGCGATTCTGCTTACCCTCGGAATCGAATAAGTATCCTGTAAGATCTAGATACTTCAGAACAGGTTTACCGATGGAAGGGTAGCCGTCGCGTTCGGTGGTATCATAGTTGAGTTCTACAAAGAATGCCTTGTACTCCTGTTTGCCGTCACGCCATTCGCCATCATACGGCGTGATCGTCGCCGGGACTTCGATTCTGCCGCCCGTCAGCTCATAGTGCTCGCTGCCCACATCGGTCAGCGTTACCTCGACGATGATTTTGTTGTCCGGAACACAATCCGGGGATTTGTATTCCGCCTTGAAGGTGTAGCAGTCTGCCGGGATTCGAATTTCGCGCCCATCGGCGAGCTGGAATTCAATGGGAGGAAGAATGGCGCTCGCTTTTTTTGTGCCGTCATAGACCTTTGTGTAATCGTCCGAGGTGAGCTGCGTCTTGAGGGAGATCGCGGTTTTCTCCGCGGGCGGGGTCACGTTGACCGTGACGCTGATGCTGGTGGTGAAGCCGTATGTGCTTTCGCTCGCTTCAAAAATCAGGTCATAGACACCATACTGGATGTTTTCCAGCGTGAGTGCCTTGCCGTCAGCGGCAGTTTTGCTCTCGCCCTTGTAATACCAGCGGCTGGTGATCTTGGATTCGTCCACCGTCAGACCGTTCTCGTTGGACGTGAAAACGGCGCTGAGCGCAACGTCCTCGCCCACATTTACGCCTTCCACCGTATAGCTGCCATTGGACGGTTCCAGTTCCGTGTCACCCTGCTTGACCTTCACCGTGAACGGCGCGCTGGAGACGATCACGTCGGAAACTGTTTTTCCGGCATTGCTGTTGACCCATTTCAGCCCACCATTCGGGAAATAGAAATAGCAGCCTTTATTCAGAAGCGAATCCACCGAGCCGCCCTCGGCTGCGTTTGTGATTGTCCCATAGCTTCCCGTGCCGCTGCGCAGTTCGACATTTTCGGGATAGCCGGTCAGCGTATTGATCGTCCCGCCGTTGTTCGCAACCTGAACCTTCGGTGTTGTGTTGGCGGTCTTTGGGATGTTGATTTCGCCGATGGTTCCGCTGTCCTTATTCGAGATTTGCATGACCTGCACAGCAATTGTACTTGCTGCCGTGATCCGTTCGGTGACGTTGTGATTCGTGTAGCTGACACCCGGATATCGGCTTGGAACCGTTGCAGCCGAAGAAAACAGTTTTACGGTTCCATAGTTATCGATTTTCACAGAAGAACCAACTGTGCTCCCATCCGAGAATGATTCCATCCGGATCTCGGGAACGGTGACGCCGTTCGCAACGGTGAGATAGACAATTTTATTGATGGTGATGGGGTCATTGCGAGTATAAGAAACGACATGAACCGATTCAGCAGGAGCTGTAGCCTTGCTTATCGCATTCGCGGCAGTGTCGTAATAGGTTTTTTCCTTGGTGAGAGAACTATAAATATACGCTTCGGCATGATATTTGTCGCGCGTGCAGACGCCGTTCTCATCGAAGTCGTGCCCCAGCTTGGGGATGATGTTGTCAGGAATCACGTTTGCCGTGGCTGTATACTCTGCATCAAGACACTGGCCGCAGCAGGGGCAGAGCCAGCACTCCTGTTTGTAGCCATCTTCTTCACAAGAGCTGGGGCCTGCCGCATGGTGCTCTGCGGTGAAAAGATAGTCGACGGAAGAAAAGCGGAATCGAAAATCCCCGTCCCTGACTATTATGAAGGCGAACTGTTTATGACAGTAATATCCAACATGCGCAGCCTCAATAACGACAGAGTCAAACGTTTGCGCGTTGATGTTCGTTTCTTGAGGACACGCCGTGAAAGTAGTGGCCTTGACGCTTGCGGACAGGACGAGACCATCGCCATACTTCCACTCGGTCAACGGCTTCGCTGTGCCATCTGCGGTGCGTGCCTGGAAACTGTTTATCGTATAATCACTGTCCTCCAAAGCATGAGTTTTACCGCAGCTATTACAGAAGTATTCAATCAAAATGTTCGTGCGCACTTTTTTTCCGTTTACGTCTGCGGTGTACTGTGCCGACACTGCTGCCGTCAGCGCAACCAGCAGCAGACCGAGTATAAGAAGATTTCTGAGCAGTCGTTTTTTCATTTGTGTTCCTCCGTTTCCGTGATTCCCTGCAGGGAAAATTCAAATCGCATGGCCAGCGCCTCGAACAGCGCGTGCATGACCCGTTCCGCGATGGCGCGGATGTCCAGTCCCTCGACGAAGCGGATGACCTGCTCCAGCTCGTCCTCCGGGACGCGATAGGCCCGCAGGCTCATGCAGAAAAACAGCCGCAGCTTCTTTTCCAGCGTCAGCTCCGCGTCGCACGGGTGCGCCATGTAGCCGCGCATGATGCTGGCCGAGCCGATCTCCATGTCGTAAAAATCCCGCGCCGTCCGCCCCGGCAGATACGGGCCGAAGATCTGCTGCAGCTCCTTCGCCGTCTCGCGGAAGATGTAGTCCAAGGCCTCCTTCTGCGTGTAGGCTTCGATGTAGATCTCGCGCAGATTTTCGTTCAGCTCCGTCAGCGTCATCTGAATGGCTGTTTCTACGGCGTAGGTATACACCGGCGGCAGCTGCGCGCCCGTCATGCTGCGCGCCATGGCGAACTGATTGGAGAACATGAACTCCACCAGCTCCGTCAGCACGCCGTCCTTGGCGCGGAAAATGTTCTGGAACGTGCTGTAGGAAACCTCGGCCTTTTCGATGATCTCCGCCAGCGTCGTCCGCCGGTAGCCCTTTTCCAGAAAGAGCCTGACGCAGACGGTCAGAATTCGTTTTTTCGCGGGCAGGCTTGCGCTTGTAATGCTGATCCGGATCACATCCTTCACTTTTTGGTGTGTACACCAACAGTATAGCATAGCCATGCGCCGGACGCAAGTATGATTCTTCTGTCCGTATCTCTTTTTATTCGCGGAACAAATGCGCATCAAAAAATTTCATGGAAGCCGACCCGCGAATTCCCATTCATAACAAGCCTGCATCGGGTCAAACTACGGTTGTAGGAAATCAAAACGGATTTCCCCAAAACAAGTAAGGAGATGCAGAACTATGACGAACCGTAACTCTTCCAACATCAACATCCCGGAAGCCCGTGAAGCCATGGACAAGTTCAAGATGGAAGCCGCCTCCGACGTAGGCGTTCCAAAGCATGAAACGAAAAATAACCAGCTTCCTACATAAAAGGGGCTGCCTCAGCATGATGCTCCAAAATCATCTGAGGCAGCTCTATATCCAGAAAGGGATCGCCGCCTGTCGGAATTGCTCCGACAGGCGGCGTTTTATATCCTCCGGTGCGTTTCCGGACGGTGTGGCTGTGTGCCCTGTGCCGGGAAACCGGAATGTTTATTCTACCCTGTCGCAGCCGCCGGGTGTAGAATTCCGAAAGGATCTGCTCAGCCTCCTGCTGACTGATCCCCAGCTGCTGAGCGGCCAGTGAGACAGTGAAATAGCGCTCCGGTTCCGGCATGAGCAGAGGGTAGTGGAAATCCCGGGCTACTGAGGCAGACATGAAGCCGGTGTCGTGGGTAAAATATGTGACGGAGGGGACAAATTCCGGCTCCGGGATGTTTTTCCGCTCTACGTCCTCACTGCCGCTCATGAACCGGAAGTACTCTATGCAAACGGTGTCAGCTTGAAAGACATTCAGGAATGGCTGGGGCATAGCGACATTTCCACAACCTCAAATATCTACACGCATCTGGATTACAGTTCCAAGGTGTCCTCTGCAAACGCGATTATTGACTGTTTTCCAGCATAAAAAATCGCCGCGAACCTGCACAGTTCGCGGCGACGGTGTGCCATGTGAATACTATGGATCAACTGCCAAATTTGGAATACAAACCCGCAATCCAGCGAAGCGATTGCGGGTTTGAACGAAGAAAGACCTTTGCTGTCGAGATGAACGCGCTTGCGCGGTCATCTGACATACAAAGGTCATTTCTGAGTGGTGCCGGTGGTGGGACTCGAACCCACACGAGTGTTACCCCAACGGATTTTGAGTCCGCCTCGTCTACCATTCCAACACACCGGCATTGCTGTGTTATTATACAGCATGGCACGCGGAAATTCAAGAAAAAACTTCCGAAACTGTGTCATTTTTCGGATTTCATCTGCTCGTTGAGGTGTTTGCAGAGCAGGGCGAGGGAAGCAGCCATGTTTTCGTTCTGGACGAGGATGTGGTCTGGCACGTTCAGGTGCTTGGGGGCGAAATTCCAGATGGCGAGGATCCCGTTGCTGATGAGCAGATCGCAGACGCTCTGGGCCTGCTCTGCCGGGACGGTGATGATGCCGATCTTGATCTGGTCGCGGCGGCAGACCTCGCCGAGGCGCGACAGGTGCATGATGGGCTTGCCGCTCTTGGAGGTGCCGATGATAGCGTCGTTTTCATCAAACGCCGCGACGATATTGAGGCCGTACTCCGCAAAGCCGGAATACCCCAGCAGTGCGCGGCCAAGCTTGCCCGCGCCGATCAGAACGGCATCGTTTGTGTTGCCGTAGCCCAAAAACTGCTCGATATCGGCGATCAGCGCGGCACGGTTATAGCCGATCTTCGGGCGGCCGCCGGAGGAAACGAGCGCAAGATCCTTGCGCACCTGCACCTCGCCCATATGAAGCCCCGCCGCAAGCGCCGTGGCGGAGATATTGACGCCGCTGCTGTCCGGCATGGCTTTCAGATAGGCCAGATAGGTCGGCAGGCGCTTAAGCGTTGCGCGGGATATTTCTTTCTCCATGAAACCGCTTCCTTTGCTGATATCGATATATTGTATCGATAAATTTATATCACATTTGAATCTGTTTTGCAAGTCCCTCTCAGCTGTAGATCTGCCGTGAGATCTCGCGGCGCAGGCGCAGCATGATGCGCTTTTCGAGCCTGGAAATATACGACTGCGAAATGCCCATGATATCCGCGACCTCCTTCTGCGTCTTCTCCTGCCGCCCGCCGAGGCCGAAGCGCATGGAGACGATCTGCTTTTCCCGTTCCGGGAGGCGTCCGAGCGCCTGACGAAGAAGCTGGTGGTCGACGTCGTCCTCCAGCGGCCGCATAACGATATCGCCGTCTGTGCCGAGCACATCGGACAGCAGCAGCTCGTTGCCGTCCCAGTCGGTATTGATCGGCTCGTCGAGCGAAACCTCCGTCTTCTGGTTGGCGATTTTGCGGATGTGCATCAGAATCTCGTTTTCGATGCAGCGCGACGAATACGTCGCAAGCTTGATGTTCCGGTCGGGCCGGAAGGTATTGACGGCCTTGATCAGACCAATGGTTCCGATGGAGATCAGATCCTCCAGATTGACACCGGTGTTTTCGAACCGGCGCGCGATATACACGACAAGGCGAAGATTATGCTCGATGAGCAGCTGCTTGGCTGCCTCGTCGCCCTGTTCCAGCGCGGCGACGGCCTGCCGCTCCTGCTCCGGCTTCAGCGGTGCGGGCAGCACGTCGCTGCCGCCGATGTACATGATCTTCCCCGTCTGCAAAAGGCCGAGCTTCTGTAAAATAGCCTCTAATTTCATCCAATCGTTCCTCCTATCAGCGCATCATAATTTCCTCCGTCTGAAACGGGCGTTGGGGAAAAGGCCGCGAGGCAGCGTTTCCGGACGCCCGGCCTGACCTGTATCTCGCAGCGCAGGCACAAAATCAGGCCCGCCTGCGTGCCGACGCATTTGTAGCTCAAAAGCCGCGCCGGAAGCGCGGGGGCGCGTGTTTTCAGGCGCAGCAGCAGCTCCGCCGGGTCTGCAAGCGCGGCGGGTGTGATGGACGCATCCGGCAGAAGCGCCCGCAGCGCGTCCGCATCCGCGACGAGCACGCGTTCGCCGGTCATGGGGTCGCGGAGCGTGCAGCCGGTGTCGTGCAGCGCGCGGACAGGGACCTGATTTCCTCCATACAGAAGCGTCATGGTTCGGATCTCACCGCCATGCTGGGCCGTGCAGGAAAAGACGGTATAGCAGAGCATATACAGAAGCCCTGCCAGCAGCAGGAGGCCCAGAACACTCACCGCGTAGAACGTGCCGCCCGGCAGAACCAAAACGCCTGTCCCGAACAGCTGCGCGGCTAAGACCGCAGCACCCGCAAACGCGCAGACTGCCGCCAGAAACAGAAGGCCCGTGCGGAGCGTCTGCCGGCCTGCGCCGAAGGCGATCAGCAGCATGATAACAAGACTCACCAGCTTCATCGGAAGTCCCTGCAAAACGCCCAGCGGGGCGAACAGCGCCGCTGCCGCGTACAATCCGCCGAACAGAGCCGCTGCCAGCAGGCGCAATCGTGCGATCCGGCCGCCGCCAAGCTTTGCCGCGCAGATGAGCAGCAGATAATCCACCGCACCATTGAGCAAAAAAGCCTCGTCTGCATAGACTGTCATCCGCATTCCCCCTGTTTGTCCGTGTTCCAAAAGCATACGCCGCAGAAGCAAAAAAAGAGGTCGCAATTCCAAGCGGAATTGCGGCCTATCGTTCGTCATGTTTTCCTTGTAATGTCAGATCTGCTTCCCGTCGCGCAGAATCTGGCGGATGTTTTTTTCCGCCTTGCTGCGCGGCAGCATCAGCTCATGCCCGCAACCGGTGCAGCGCAGGCGGAAGTCCATACCGCTGCGCAGTACGAGCCACTGCTTTGTGCCGCAGGGGTGCTCCTTCTTCATGACGAGGATATCGCCGACCTGTACGTCCATGGTTCTATCTCCTTCCTTCCCATGCCTGCATATATTGGAGCAGGAATTGGGGGGATCTTATGCATCAGTTTCTTCCGGAGGGGCTGCACCCGCAGCCGGAGGGGTATACCAAAGAGGAATTGCTGCTGGCGATGCAGCAGCGGAAAATTTTGCAGGCGCCCGCGATCAAATGCGACGAGCGGCATGACCTGCATATCGCACTCGGCTGCTGCGCAGGGGTTATGCCGCGTGCAGAGGCCGCGCGCGGCATTCTTGGCGGCGAAACGCGGGATATCGCGATCCTGTCGCGCGTGGGAAGGCCCGTATGTTTTACTGTCATGGGCTTCGCACCGGATGGGACGGCGCTTCTGTCCCGGCGCAGCGCGCAGGAGGCAGCGCTGGAACAGATCTTCCGCGAAAAGCGGCCCGGGGACATTCTGCCTGCCGTGGTCACAGGGCTTGCGCCGTTCGGCGCGTTTTGTGATATTGGCTGCGGCGCGGTCGGGCTGCTCGGATTGCGGAATCTCTGCGTATCGCGGCTGACGCATCCACGTGAGCTGCTGCGGGTCGGGCAGCAGCTGCCCGTTTTGATCCAGTCACTTGATCCGGCGCGGCGGCGCGTGGGGCTGACGCTCCGGGAACTGCTCGGAACGTGGCAGGAAAACGCGGCGCGGTTCCGTGCGGGGCAGACCGTGACGGGGATCGCCTGCGGAAAAACGGATTATGGCGTGTTTATTGCGCTGACACCGAATCTGTGCGGGCTGGCAGAACGGGACGATACACTGGAACCCGGCCAGCCGGTATGCGTGTACATCAAGGCCATTCACCCAGAGACGCTCAAGCTGAAGCTGACCGTCCTGCACCGGCTGGACACAGTGCCTCCGCAGCCGCTGCGCTTCACGAAGACGGAAGGACGGCTGGATGTGTGGCGGTACGGAAGCCGGGAGAACGCGAAGATCGTGACGGTGTTTTAACGCTTGGGTGATGAAGCGAAAAAGCAGAGGGGCGGCTTTCGCCGCCCCTCTTGTGGAATTTAGGTCTTACAGCCAGCTCGGGTCGGAGATGAGCTTATCCCAATACTCATAGTCGTTGGTCTTTCTGGTGTAGGTGTGGCTGTTGGCAGCCTCCTCGACATCGAGATAGTACCAGGACGTGACGCTGACATCGTTGAAGGTGTTCAGGCCGCTGAGCAGATCAGAGGTGGTCTGCGGCGCGCGGTTCAGAACGCGGTTGAGGATGGCGACTGTCTCGGCGCGGGTGATGTACTTGTCGGGTTCATAGGTCGAGCCGTAGCCGTTGATCCAGCCAAGCTCATAGGCTCTGGCGATATAGCTCGCTGCCCAGTGACCCTTGACGTCGGAGAAGTTCGTGTAGGCGCTTCCGTAAGAATTGCCGTCGCAGCGGGCAATCATCGCGGCGATCTCCGCACGGGTGATGGGGTCGTTCGGGCGGAAGCAGCCGTCAGAGCCGCCGTTGACGATGCCGAGCTTTGCCATGGTGGACACGGCAGTGTTGTACCACGCCTTGGCCGGAACATCCTTGAAGGTATTATAGCTGGTGGAATAGGTTCTGCGGGTCGAATCCGTCAGGAGGCGGTAGAAGATGGAGGACGCCTCGGCGCGGGTGATGGTCGCGTTGGGCTTGAAGGAGCCGTTGGGATAGCCTTTGATATAGGCGTAATGGTCTTCACCGTTGAGCATATACGGAACCGTGCTCGTGGCCTTCGTCCACATGGCGGTGAAGGTGTAGGTATTGCCGGACTTCGTCAGATCCCAGCCATAGAACGTGTAGCCGGTGCGCGCCGCGTCGGAAAGCGTGTAATCCTTGTCGATCTTGAACGACTGCTTGTTTGCGAACGGCATATTGTTCAGCCGGGCTGAGCCGCCGGCCGGGTCGATCACGATGGGCGTGTCGATGTAGAAGCGGGCATACTCGCTCTTGGCGTCGTCGTAGTCATAGTAGTAGACGTCGTAGGTTTCCGACAGGCCGTTCTTTGTCCACATAGCGGTAAAGGTGTAGGTATCACCGGACTTTGTCAGATCCCAGCCGTAGAACTTATAGCCGGTGCGGGCCGCGTCGGAGAGCGTGTAATCCCGGTTGATCCGGAACGACTGCTTCGTTGTAAAAGACATGGTATCCAGCCGGGCCGTGCCGCCGTTCGGATCGATGACGATGGGCGTATTCGCGTAGAAGCGGGCATATTCGCTCTTGGCATCATCAAAGTCATAGTAGAAGATGTCATACGTGTCCGCCTGACCGTTCTTCGTCCACATGGCGGTAAAGACGGGCTGGCCGTTGCGGTCATAGGTTTTATCCCAACCGTAGAACTTGTAGCCGGTGCGGGTCGCGTCATAGAGCGTCGCGTTCTTTGTCACGTTCAGCACTGTCTGTCTGTTCACGTATGTGGAATCCAGATAGGCTGCGCCACCGTTCGGGTCGACGGTCACAGTGCCGCCATAGGCAAGCGTCTCTTCCATGACGCGCGCATAATCATAGTCATAATAGGTGACCGTGACATTGGAAACCGCCCATCTGGCTGTAAAGCGGGTCCGGGCTGCATCATACTCCCAGCCGATAGACTTCTGCGTGCCCTTGTAGGCGAACGTCAGCGTGCAGGAGCGCGTGACCCGGTAGCTGCCGGAGACAGCGATCCTGACGCCGTCAAGGTAAGCCTCGGTGCCGCCGTTCAGATCAATGTAAACAGAATCGCCTGCGTTGACCGTGACCTTCCATGCCTGCTGGTCACGCACATCGTTGTAGGTGATCTCGCAGGTCGAGACGGTGTCGCGGTAGACCGGGTACAGGGTCATATTCTGGGCGAGGACAATGTTCTGGCCCGGCATATAGATGGTATAGTTGTCCGGCGTCCAGCCCGCGAAAGACTTGCCTGCAGGCGTCTTCCACGTCAGCGGGAAACTCTTGACTGTGTACATGGCGCTGACATTTGCATCAACGACATCGGCATCTGTCAGAGAAACCTCCGTCAGCTGCCGGTAGGTCACAGTGTACGGGCCGGCGGGCGGCGTCACGCCGTCCTTTTGCCAGACAGCGTACAGAACAGCGTAGGTGCGTCCGCCGAACAGTTCGGTAACGGAAACAGTCTGGCCGTCGTTATAGATCTTCTGGCCGTTGGGTTCGGTGCTCCAGCCGAGGAAGGTGTAGCCATCTCTGTTAAAGTCATTCGCACGGAGCGTGACCGAGCCAATTGCAACGTCACTCTCTGTGAGTTGCTGCAGTCTTTCACTGGAACTTCCGTAGCTTCCATCGTTCGCTTTGAATGTGATGTAATTTCGGTCACCTTCTGGACCGGCGGCCATCGCCGCCGGAATCAGGCCAACTACCATGACAAGGCACAGCAGAAGCGCCACAAAACGTTTTTTCATAAGCATTTCCTCCTTAATTTCCATGCCCGGCAAATGCTTGCCGGGAGCGCATGGTACGCGTATGGGATCCCACACGCGCACCGGTTCGCAGGGGCTGCGCGGAGCGCTGTTCCTGCCCATCTTCTAAGAACATCGTAGCATAATGATTTTCAGAACGCAATAGGTGGTTTTCTGGAAAAGTCCGCTTTTTCCGTGAAAAATCGAATATTTAAGAATTCTTAATGATTTTATGTCAACTTATTATCCAGATTATGAACAGTCGATCTCGAATTGATTTCAAAGAAATTTCAGAACGGTTACAGACACTGAAAGCCCTGCTGTTCCACACTTCAAATCCGAGGGGGATTTCTCCATTGAGATCAAGAATGATCCGAACAACAAGCTCAACAGTAAATACTGCTCGCTTGTTACCAGCAAGATCATGGTCGACGGCAAGGAAGTCGATCATTTCGAGCTTTCTATCGATATCAAGCAGGCTATCGCCGACGGCGTGATCGAGGCAGGCAATGACCTGTGCGTCAACTATACCGCTGTTCTGAATGACAAGGCCGACTTCTATATCATCGGCGAAGGTAAGAACACCAACACCGCTTATCTTGAGTACAGCAACGACCCCAACGGCGAGGGCACCGGCAAAACGCCTGAGAGCTCTGTCCACGCATGGACGTTTGCCATGATCGTTTCCAAAATCGATGGCACGACCAAGACTCCGCTGATCGGCGCAAAGTTCGTTCTTTCCCGCAGTGCGGATCTTAAGGTCAGCGATATGCAGTGCGACGAAAACGGCAATCCGACCGTTAAGACCGATCTGCTCCCGATGTACACCGGCGACAGTGCGCGAGCACCTTATGAGCTTGCCACGGCTGAAAAAGTTGCGGCGGACACCAACATTACAACCCGCAAAGCCCGGACGAAGACAGCACAACGCGCACCGTGATCAAGCGCTGGGACGACGCGGGCTATGAGCAGAAACGCCCCGATACGATCACGGTCACGCTCCTGAAGGACGGCACGGTCTACGACACAAGGACTATCAGCTGCACGGACAGCTGGCAGTACACATGGAGCGGCCTTCCCCGGTATAACCCGGATGGCACGGAGATCGTCTGGGCAATACAGGAAAATGCCGTTCCCGGCTACATTTCAAGCATCCGGGAAACCGGCGATACGTTCATTCTGACCAATACACCTGAGCATCAGAAGCTTCCGCAGACGGGGCTTCTCTGGTGGCCGGTCCCGGTGCTTGCCGCGGCGGGCCTGCTGCTTCTGATTTTGGGCACGCTCTTGAAAAGAAAAAATGATCATGATTAAACGCGGAACGCTTTGCACGATTCTGGGGCTGCTGCTCCTTCTCGCCGCGCTGCTGCTCACGGCCTATAACCTCCGCCGCGATGCAGCCGCAGGCGACGCTGCCGAGCTTGTCCTTGAACGCCTGACACCCGACCTGCCCCGGCAGGAAAGTCTTTCCCAGTCTCCCACTGGAGAGGGGAAAGAGGAGGCATTTGTCCCGGATTATGTGCTGAATCCGGAGCTGCCCATGCCGGAACGCGAGATCGACGGCCAGAGCTACATCGGCGTTCTGGATATCCCTGCGCTCGGCCTGTCGCTCCCCATCATCAGCACATGAAGCTATCCCGGCCTGCAGATCGCGCCCTGCCGCTACTCCGGCTCCGCGTATCTTGAAAATCTCGTCATTGCGGGGCACAATTACCGCAGCCATTTTGCGTCTCTCACGCAGCTCCAGCCGGGCGATGCGGTCACGTTTACAGATATGGACGGGACTGTGTTCCGCTACAAGGTCGATTCCCTTGAAACGCTTTCTCCATACGCTATATCCGATATGACCAGCGGCGGCTGGCCGTTGACACTCTTCACCTGTACCGTCGGCGGCCAGTCAAGGCTTGCCATCCGCTGCAGCGCCGGCTGACGTACTACAAAAATCAGAAAAGTCGTGAAACTCCAAATGTCCCATCGGAATTTCACGGCTTTTTGTTTTGCGTATTGCTTATTTCTTCGTGAGCGTCAGGTGATAATCGGCGCCGTCTTCACGGGCAGCTGCCTGATAGCCGCTGTGCGCGGCAAAGCGCTTGATGTTTTCAACGGCAGTTTCGTTGTCGACGAGAACTTCCAATGCAGCGGGATTGTCCTTCTTAATCGCGTTCTGCACCATCACGACGGGCATGGGGCAGAGATAGCCTCTTGCATCAACCATTTTTCTGCGCCTCCTGCTTCTTCATGCTGTTTACGATGGAGATCACCAGCACGATCACGATACCGAGCACCACTGCGACGCGGCCATTGGTGGAAACGCCGCCCGCAGAGCTTTCGGAGGCCGCGTTTCCGGCAAGGCCGAAGTTATGTGCGAACGCAGCGCCGACGATCATGCCGAACACCGTAACGGCAGAATCCGCGTTGCCGCTGCCGGCAAGAATGAGCTGACGCAGCGGGCAGCCGCCCAGCAGCACCGAGCCCCAGCCCGCGAGCAGCATACCGAGGAAGTTCCACACATGGTCGGAATGTGCAACCGGCTGTCCGGCGAAGCCGAGATTGAATTTATGCAGGCAGAGATTGCCGATGAGGACTGTGACGAAAATGGCGATGAAGCCCCACAGCAGGTGCAGATCCTTGAACATCATCGTGTCGCGCAGACCGCCGACCATGCAGATACGGGATTTCTGTGCCAGCGCGCCAACAACCAGCGCGATCAGCAACGCGATCAGGAACGGAGCGTGCTTGGAGCCGGGGCCCTCCTCAGAGAGCTTGAACAGCGTGGGAACAGCCAGGAACAGGATCAGCAGGCCGACCATGACAGCGGGCAGCACCGTGCCGTCGAGCGTCTTGGTGGCGTAGTTCCGCTGAAGCGTGAAGCCCTTGCGGATGAAGATCGTGCCGAGGAAGATACCGGCGGCGAAGCCGGCCAGACCGACAACGGCGTTCAGATCGCCGCCAGCCAGACGCAGCACCATGCGCAGCGGGCAGCCGAGGAAGGCCAGCGCGCCGATCATGACGAAGGCGCCGAGCACAAAGCGGAGCGCGGAAGACGAACCGGCTCTGGCTTTCCATTCCTTAGAGGCCAGCGCCATCAGGAAGCTGCCGAGCACAAGGCCGATGATCTCCGGGCGGACATACTGGACCTTGGCAGCAGAATGCAGACCCACAGCGCCTGCGATGTCGCGCTCAAAGCACGCGATGCAGAAGCCCATGTTGGCCGGGTTGCCGAGCGCCGTCAGCACGAGTGCTGCGATGCCGATGACAACACCGGTCAGAATGACGAACAGGTTTTCTTTTTTCATGTTCTCTTTCCTCCGATATAGTCGAACTAAGTTCGCCGAAGTTCGATATTCTGGAACGAGAATATCGAAAACGACGTGAATGCGGGCTTTTTCGCCCACATTCGTTACTCTTGAATCAGAATAACACGCTTTTTCACGATTGTCAATCATTTTTCTATTCGACATTTTCGAAAAATATTCAGAATCGAAGAAACGTTCAGAGCAGCAGCGCCGAACCCTGTTCCAGATCGTCGGACAGGAACCGGCGGTTGAGCGCATTCAGGACCCGCTTTTTATCCGCGCTCCACATGGGAGCGATCAGGCTGCGCTTCGCGCCGTCTCCGGTCATACGGTGAATGACCAGCTCGCGCGGCAGCACGCGCAGACAATCTTCCAGTACGGACAGATACGCATCCAGCGTCATGGTTTCGAAGTTTCCGGCGGCGTAGTCCTCAGCAAGGTCTGTCCCGGACAAAACGTGCAGCAGATGGAGCTTGATGCCGTCCGCACCGCTCTGACCGATGTAGCGTGCGGTCTGCACCATCATCTCCTGTGTTTCGCCGGGAAGTCCAAGGATCATATGCGCGACCACATGGATATCCAGCGCCTTGAGCTGCCGGACGGCATTGTCAAACACGGAAAGGGGATAGCCGCGCCGGATATACCGCGCAGTGGATGCGTGGATCGTCTGTAAGCCAAGCTCGACCCAGACAGGCTTCCTTTCCCGCAGCTCCGCGAGCAGCGCGAGGATCTCCTGCGGCAGGCAGTCCGGTCTGGTCGCGATAGACAGCGCGCAGATCTCATCCCGGTCGATTGCGGCCAGAAACAGCGGCCTTAATTGATCGGCGGGCGCATAGGTATTGCTGTAATCCTGAAAATAGGCGATATATCGGGCATCCGGCCCGGCCTTTGCCGCGACAAGGCGTTTGGCCTGGGCAAGCTGTTCAGAAACCGGGAGCGCGGCGGAGGCGGCGAATTCACCGCTTCCGCGGCAAAAGATGCAGCCGCGTGCGTCGAGCGTCCCGTCGCGGTTCGGACAGGTGCATCCGGCGGAAAGCGCCAGCTTATAGACCTTGCAGCCGAATGTCTCGCGCAGATACGCGTTCAGGGAGCGGTAATACATATGTCCTCCAAATGATTTGCGCGCCGCAGTCTCTGCGGCGCACAAGCTGGTTCCTTACGATTTGGGAGCATCCAATGCTTCATCCTGCATGACCGCCTCAAATTGAGCGCGGTTCATATTTTCGTTTTCCATCAGGAAGCCCGCGATCTTATCCAGCCGTTCCGAATGCGCGGTCAGGATCTCCTCGCAGCGCTTGTATGCCTCGCGCATGATCGACTGCACCTGCACGTCGATCTCGCCTGCCGTTGCTTCGGAATAGGGCTTCGTTTTTTCGTAATCCCGGCCAATGAAGACCTCCTGACTCGACGAATAGGAGACAGGGCCAATCGCGTCCGACATTCCGTAGGTCGCGACCATATCCCGCGCAAGCTTTGTCGCACGTTGGAGATCGTTCGAAGCGCCGGTAGAGATATCGCACAGCTTCAACGCTTCCGCAACACGTCCGCCAAGGAAGGAGACGACCGTCTCGAACATTTCATTGCGCGAAGCGTAGGATTTGTCATCCTGCGGCAGGCTGATGGTCATACCGCCCGCCTGTGCGCGGGGGATGATGGTGATCAGGTGCACGGGATCCTGCGAGTCCAGACAATACATACACACGGCGTGTCCGGCCTCATGGACGGCAGTGAGCATTTTTTCGGAGTGGCTGACGACGCGGCTCTTTTTCTCCGGACCTGCAATAACCTTGATCATGGCAGCTTCCAGATCCTGCTGCGTGATGGCGGCTTTGCCGTTGCGCGCAGCAAGCAGTGCACCCTCGTTCAGCAGATTCGCAAGATCGGCGCCGGTAAAGCCGGCGGTCGCCTTTGCGATGGCGGGCAGATCGACATTGTCTGCCAGCGGCTTTTTGCGTGCGTGGACCTGCAATATCTCCGCTCTTCCGCGCCAGTCCGGCGCGCCGACATAGATCTGCCGGTCGAACCGTCCGGGACGAAGCAGGGCGGGGTCGAGAATATCCTTGCGGTTGGTCGCCGCGATGACGATCACGCCCTCGTTTGCAGAGAAGCCGTCCATTTCCACGAGCAGCTGGTTGAGCGTCTGCTCGCGCTCGTCGTGACCGCCGCCAAGACCTGCGCCGCGCTGACGGCCCACCGCGTCGATCTCGTCAATGAATACAATAGCGGGCGCAACACGCTTGGCCTGATCGAACAGGTCGCGCACACGGCTTGCACCGACGCCGACATAAAGCTCGACAAAATCGGAGCCGGAAATGGACAAAAACGCGACGTTTGCCTCACCGGCGACAGCTCTTGCCAGCAGCGTCTTGCCGGTGCCCGGAGGGCCGACCAGCAGAACGCCCTTGGGGATCTTCGCGCCAAGCTGTCTGAATTTATCCGGGTCGCGCAGGAATTCTACGATTTCGGAAAGCTCTTCCTTCTCCTCATCCGCGCCTGCAACGTCCTTGAAGGTAACGGCTTCGCCGTTCGGAACACCGAAGCGGGCGTTTGCGCGCGTAAACTGCGACATGGCGTTCGGGCTGCCGCCGGAGCGGTTCATCAGGATGAACCAGACGAACAGCAACGCAACGCCGACGACGAGATAAGGCAGGACAGACCGCCAGATGGAGTTGACGGCGGGAAGATAGTTGTAGGACTTGAGAATGCCGGACGCGCTCTGCGCGGCAATGGTCTCGTCGAGGTCCTTGTGGAATGTCTCAATGTCGCCGATCCTGGCGGCTGCCGTGCCTGCCTGCGCCGTATCGCTGGCATACAGCGTCATGGTCAGCGTGTCGCCCTGTAAAACGAACGACTCGACCCGTTCATTTTCGAACAGGTCGAGCACGTCGGAATAGGCAAGCCTGCTGCTGTTCTGCGTGAGCAGGGACGAAGAGATCACCACAAGCACCAGCGCCAGAATCGCGATCAGAATGATCGTCTGTACGGTTTTGGGCTGTTGATTCACGGAGTATCTCCTTTTGAAAGAATAGATAGAAAGATCAGCTTACTGATCCTGATAGACGGAGGGCTTCAGAACGCCGACGAACGGAAGGTTCCGGTAATAATCCTCGTAATCCAGACCGAAGCCGACGACAAACGCGGGCGGAACGGTGAAGCAGGTGTAATCCGGCTTCAGATCGACCTTGCGGCCCGTGGGCTTGTCGAGCAGCGTGCAGATCCTGATGGACGCGGGCTTGCGCTCACGGAACATTTCGCAGATCATTTTGAGCGTGCTGCCGGAGTCGATGATATCCTCAAGGATCAGAACATGACGCCCTTCGATATCGTGATCGATATCCTTGCGGAACGTCAGCTTGCCGGTGGATTCCGTACCGCCCTCAAAGGAGGTGATGCACATGAAGTCCTCCTGCACAGGAATGCTGATGGCATTGGCCATTTCCGCAAAGAACGGGACGACGCCCTTGAGCACGCCGACAAGGATCGGGCACTTGCCGCGGTAATCCTCCGCGATCTGCGCACCGACCTCCTTGATCCGCGCGTGGATCTCCTCCTCGGAAACAAGAACGCGTTCAATGTCCTGAAGCATATCAGATTTGTTAATCATACAGCGAATCCTCTTTCTCTAATTCTTCTATTCTGATGATGACCGCGCGGTCGCCGGGGGCGGCTGCACGATCAAGGTTGACGCCGATCCCGTAAACGCCGAGAATTCCATGCTCGTCCGCAGCCACGGGGAGAAGATCACGCCTGTCCAGAGGAATCTTGCGGTCGATCATGAGCTTTTTCAGCGTTTTCCGGCCGCCGGAGACACGCATCTCGTCGTGCGCCCGGCGCGGACGGAACAGGATCTGTGTAGTTGAGCCTATCGTATCACACTTTACGGCAAAAGTGGAGAGTGTATTTTGAATTTCTGAAAAATTTTCTTGCCATTCGCAGCAAACACGGAGCCCGAGCGGCTGAAGAACGGCGGATTCCCCGGCCAGAAGCGTGACCGGCTCGAATGCGGCAGGGGAGCCGGCAGTAAGAAGCAGCCGGTCGTATTCCCGCTGCGCCGAAAATCCGCCCGGCAGCGATACACGGGCAGATGGGCATTCAGAAAACAGAAGCCGGTCAACGGCGCGGATGTGCCGCTCTGAAAGCTTCGACGCGTGAATTTCGCCGAGCAGCAGCTTGACAGCGCGCGTGCGGACGGCCTCCGGGTACGCGGTAAGGGCGCTGCACCGGATCCCATCCGAAAGCCGGGCCTGCCGCAGCGCTTCCTCAGCCTGCGCAGAAAGCTGCGCCTCGTCCGCCTCCAGAAGCCTGCACATGCGGAATGCCGTCTCGCAGAGAGATGGATTCTCCGCCTTGAGTAGCGGAATGACAGACTGCCGCAGGCGGTTGCGCCGTGCGTCCGGAAGAAAATTGGTGCTGTCAGTCACATGGGAAAGTCCGTTTTGCGCGAGATACGCCTCGATCTCCGCACGGGAGACGGCAAGCATGGGCCGGATGAACCGCTCACGCCTCGGCGGAATGCCGCAGAGTCCGGCAAGACCGGTGCCGCGTGTGAGATTTAAAAGCACCGTTTCCAGATTGTCGTCCTGCGTGTGCGCCGTTGCAATTAAACCTGGCAGGGAAGAGAAGAACGCGTAGCGAAGCGCACGCGCCGCTTCCTCAACGGATTCGTGCGTCTTTGCCGCGCGGGCGCGTACATCACCGTTATCAACATGGAGCACGACGCCCAGTTCGGCGCAGAGCGTACGGACAAACGCCTCGTCGCGGTCTGATTCTTCGCCGCGCAGCTGATGATTGAAATGCGCCGCCTCGACCGTAATGCCGAGCGTATTCCGTAAGGACAACAAAACATGCAGCATACAGACGGAATCTGCGCCGCCGGAAACGGCACAGATCACGGTATCGCCCGGCTGCGTCATGCACTGCCCGCGCATCCACGAAAGAATTTTATCCCTCATGCTTCCATTCCAGATCGGAGAACGTGAAGAACTGCGGCCGCCATTGCAGCTTGACCGTTCCGGTCTCGCCGTGACGGTTTTTCGCAACAATGCACTCGGCAATGTTCTTGTCCTGCGTGTTGGGGTTATAATACTCGTCGCGGTAGAGGAACATGACGGAGTCTGCGTCCTGTTCGATAGCGCCGGATTCGCGAAGATCGGACAGCATCGGCCGCTTGTCGGTACGCGATTCATTGGCACGCGACAGCTGACTGAGGCAGATCACCGGCACGTTCAGTTCCTTTGCCATGATCTTGAGCGCACGGGAAATATCGCTGACGACCGTTACGCGGTTATCGCCGGATTTGCCGGGCGCGGCGGCGGTCATCAACTGCAGATAGTCGATCAGCACCAGCCCCAGATTGTCGAGCCGGCGGCATTTTGCATTGATCTCCGCGACCGTGATAGCCGGGTTGTCGTCCACGCGGATATCCGTCTGGCTGAGCGCGGACGAGGCGATAGAGAGCTTTCCCCAGTCTTCCTCATCCAGATGACCGGTCGTGAGCTTCTGGTTTTCAACAAAGCTTTCCGTGGAAAGAAGACGCATGACCAGCTGTTCGCGCGACATTTCGAGCGAAAAGAACGCGACAGTCTTTTCATAGGTCTTCGCCACGTTCAGGCAGATATTGAGCGCGATAGCCGTCTTGCCCATGCCGGGACGGGCTGCGATCAGAATCAGGTCAGTCTTGTTCAGGCCGTTGATCTTGCGGTCAAGATCGTGAAGCCCGGTAGACAGGCCGGGAATCTCGCTGCCGGAGGCTGCCAGCTCTTCCAGCCGGTCATAGACGTTGATCATGACTTTGCCGATATGCTGCAGGCTGTCGCCGGTGTTCCCGCGGCGGAGGGAATAGATCTTTTTCTCCGAGACTTCAAGCATCTCCTGCGCTGTGCCGACGCCGTCGTAGACCATTTCCGTGATCTCAGACGACGCAGTCGCCAGCGCACGCAGGAGCGACTTGTCATGCACGATCGTGCAATACTGCTTGACATTGGCGGCGGTCGGCGTGATCTTCAAAAGCTGTGCGATGTAATCATAGCTTCTCTGCTCGTCATACACGCCGCGCTCTTTCATCTTATTGAGTACGGTAACGGGGTCGATCTTTTCCGAGAAGTTGAACATCGTATAGATCGTCTCATAGATCTCACGGTTCTGCCGGAGATAAAAATCGTCCGGCTGCAGCATACCGACCACGTCCGGCACGCAGCGCTCGTCGATCAGCATCGAGCCGAGCACGGACTGCTCCGCCTCCAGTGCCTGCGGGGCCTGCCGCTGAAGCAGTTCCTCATCCATAGATGTTCACATCCTTCCGGGAAATGATGGTCAGGCGCACTTAGGCTTCCTTGACCTCGATTTTGAGTTCTGCGTTGATCTCATAGCCGAGCTTGCACTTGACGGTGTAAACGCCGACCGACTTGATCGGCTCGTCCAGAACGATCTTCCGCTTGTCCAGCTGGATCCCGGCCTGCTTTGCAAGCGCCTCGGAAACCTCCGTGTTCGTGACCGAGCCGAACAGGCGGCCTGCTCCGCCGCCCTTGGCGGTGACGACGACGGTCATATCCTTCATGCGGTTGCGCAGCTCGAGCGCTTCCGCGCGCTCCTTGGCCTGCCGTTCCTGCGTGGCCTTGTCGTTCATGCGCATGGTGTTGATGTTGTCTGCAGTCGCTTCCTGCGCAAGCTTGCGCGGCAGCAGGAAGTTGCGCGCATAGCCGTCAGATACCTCGATCATCTGGCCGCGCTTGCCCTGACCTCTTACATCCTGTGTTAAAATAACCTTCATGTTGATAACTCCTTTCAAAGAGAATTGTCTGGTGCCGCTTATGCTGAAAGCGGAGGCCGGATATACCGTGCGCTGCTGTCCGGTGCTGGGCGCATATTGATGCCGGATACAATGCCCATGGCGAAAAACATTGTGACGAGCGAGCTGCCGCCGTAGGAAAAGAACGGCAGCGTCAGGCCGATGACCGGCACAAGGCCGATGCACACGCCGATGTTGATGAACACCTGCGCCGTCAGCATGCCAGCGATACCGACGCAGATGAGCCGGTTCATATAGTTGCCGGATTTGATGCCGACATAGATGATACGGATGATGATGGCCGTCAGCAGAATGAGAACTGCCATGCAGCCGAGCATACCGAGCTCCTCGCCGATAGAGGAGAAGATCAGGTCAGTGTGCTGTGCGGGGATCGTGCCGCTCTGCACCATCGTCCCGTGGTACAGTCCCTGTCCTGTGATGCCGCCGTTCTGCAGCGCGCGCAGGCTGCGGTTCATCTGATAGCGCTGATCCTGCGCCGCCGGATCGATGCGCGGGTCAAACAGCACCCAGATACGGCTGCGCCGGTCATAGCTGAGAAACTGCCACAAAAACGGCGAGGCCACAAGCAGCACCGCAAACGCGCCGAGGAACCACAAAAGGCTCACGCCGCCGACAAACGCCATAATGACGAAAATAAACAGATACTGCAGCGCAACACCCAGATCCTCCGACGCTACGACGATCAGGCCAAACATGAAGACCGTGATGACTGCGAGCCGCAGGACCGTTGAGATATGCGAGATCTTGTTCTGCCGGATGCTCATGGTCTTGGCCAGAATCATGATAAACGGAATTTTGCAGATCTCCGCAGGCTGGATGGAAAACGGCAGGAAGCTGAATGCCAGCCAGGAACGGTTACCGCTTCGGGTATCGCCGAAGGGGAACAGAAGCAGAATAAAAATCGCCGAGAAGATCAGCAGCAGCTCGCGCCGCTCGGCAATGATATCGACGTCGACCAGCGTGAAAAAGACATATAAAATAATACCAAGAACCAGCGCAAGGATCTGCGTGCGGACATACTGCGCGCTGCCCTTGACGTTTGTTGCGCTGGAAATGACCACAATGCCGAAGACGCTGGCGGCAATACAAAGGCTCAGAAGGATCATATCTGCGCGCCGGACAAAGCTGCCGATCGCTTTCCATATCCCGTGCATAAAGCCGCCTCCTTTGAATGCGAAAATAAAGCTTGAAAATAGGAATCCTAATTCAATTTTACATTGTATCAAAAAAGGACGAATAAGTAAACCACGATTTTCAAATTGCCGTGGTTTTGGTATGATTTTGAATTGATTTTACTTGATTTCTGTGTTATAATGCGGCAGATATAAAATAGGGCAGTTAGGGGGCTTTGGTATGCAGATCACCACGCACAGCGCGGACGAAACGCAGGCGCTTGGACAAAGACTGGCAAAGCGCCTCCTGCCGGGCGATGTGATCGCCTATTTCGGCGATCTGGGAGCAGGAAAGACGGCCCTCACGCGCGGCATTGCGCAGGGCCTTGGTGTCACAGATCTCGTGACCAGCCCGACCTATACCATTGTCAATGAATACCTGACGGGCCGCATCCCGCTGTTCCATTTCGATATGTACCGCCTCGGCTCCTCGGACGAGCTGTTCGACATCGGCTGGGAGGATTATCTTGCACGCGGCGGCGTGTGTGCCGTCGAGTGGAGCGAAAACGTGGAAGACGCACTGCGGGACGCAATTCATATCACCATCGAGAAAGACCCGCTTGAACCCGATACCCGCCGCATCACCATCGAAGGAGGGAGCCGATTTGAAGCTGCTGGCATTTGAATCCTCTGCGAAGGCAGCCGGTACGGCGCTGCTGTCCGACGGTTGCCTGCTTGCGGAATATATGCAGAATTCCGGCCAGACCCACAGCAGAACGCTGATGGAGCTGGCAAAAAATATGCTCTCCGGCTGTGATCTGACCCCACAGGATATCGACGCTGTCGCCGTCGCCGCCGGGCCAGGCAGCTTTACGGGCGTGCGCATCGGCATGGCCTGTGCCAAGGGCTTCGCGTGGGGCCGTCAGCTCCCGCTCTACGGCGTTTCGACGCTGGAGGCCATGGTGCGCGGCGCAGCCTGCGCCGACGGCGTTTACTGCGCCTGCATGGACGCGCGGAAGGGGCAAATCTATAACGCGCTGTTCAATTGGACCGATGGAGCGCTCCTGCGCCGCACGGAGGACCGCGCAATCGCAATTTCAGAGCTGTCGCAGGAGCTGAAAAATATTCCCGGCCCTGTGTATCTCGCCGGCGACGGCGCGAAGCTCGTTTTTGACACATTGAATGAGGAGAATCTGCCGCTGCGGCTGCTTCCCGAGCATCTGCGCCAGCAAAGGGCCTCCGGCGTGGCGCTGACCGCAATGGAAAAGATGGCCGCGGGCGAACCGGCAGACGCCGCTGCGCTGACGCCCAATTATCTGCGTCAGGCGCAGGCAGAGCGCACGCGGCAGCATGACAAGGACTTTTATTTGAAAAATAATTGAATAGAAAAGACAAAGGAGCAACATCATGAGCACGAAAGCATTTGGAGAACACGTACACGTCATGGATCATCCGCTCGTCGCGCACAAGCTGACGATCATGCGCGATAAAAACACCAGCGTCAAGGATTTCCGGGAGCTGGTCAGCGAGATCGGGATGCTCATCACCTATGAGGCCACCCGTGATCTGCCGCTCACCACCAAGACGGTCGAAACGCCGATCTGCACGGCGGAGGAGCCGACGCTGGCCGGTAAGAAAATTGCAGTCGTGCCCATTCTGCGCGCCGGTCTTGGACTGGTCGACGGCGTTCTGCGCATGGTTCCGTCTGCCCGTGTCGGCCACATCGGTATGTTCCGCGACGAGGAAACGCTTGAGCCGCACGTCTACTTCTGCAAGATGCCGAAGGACATCGCCGAGCGCGATATCATGATCGTCGACCCCATGCTCGCCACCGGCGGCTCTGCCGACGCGGCGATCGCCGAAATGAAGAAGCGCGGCTGCCACAACATCAAGCTCATGGTCCTCGTTGCTGCTCCCGAGGGCATCGAGCTCATCACCAAAAAGCACCCCGATGTTGAGCTTTACTGCGGCGCAGTCGATGAGAAGCTCAATGAGCACGGCTACATCGTCCCCGGCCTCGGCGACGCGGGCGACCGCATCTTCGGCACCAAGTAATTCAGAGTCTTTTTCAGCGCGCGGACGCTGTGGGTGCTGCGGTTTCCTATGTGCCGGAAAGCTGGCAGATTTGCCGGGAAGGCGGCATTTACCGGAGGCGTCCTCCTTTCTATCATCTTCTTGTAGTGAGGAGGTGGCTTTGTAATATGCAGATAGAGAAAAACATTGCAGCCACATTACAGCGCAAAATGAACGCGGCTGGAAAGACGAAGCTGGAATTCTCAAAGGAACTCGGCATTCCGCGTTCGACCTTTCAGGAATATCTGAAGGGGGACAAATGCCTGCGCTCGGATTCCATCGAGGAGCTTGCGAAAAGCCTCTCGATTTCACCGGCCCAGCTGATTTCAGGGCCGGAATACGCGGATGCGCGCGGATTATTCAGCGCAGACGCGCTGCTTGCGGAGCTTCAGACGCTGCACCCGCGTGCACAGGAGCTTGCAAAGGAAGCTGTTTCGCTTTTACAGACCGCGTTTCGGATCTCAGCCGAGTGGGACAAGCTGGACACGCTTTCGGCAGACCCGGTCAGCGAGGTTCCGGAATCCGCTTACCGGTACGTGCTCTACGAGGCGCACGGCGCGGCAAGAATGCTTTATGCATACGGCATTCTGGGCCAGCAGTACCTGAGCGGCTGCTGGACGACCATTGCAATCACCGCGCCCTTTTCCAACAACCGTTCCGGCGTCGTCCGGCTGACAAAACTCTGTACCGATCAGCAGCTCGAACCCATCCACATACTCGACGTGATCCACGATTTTATGGATCTCGAAACCAGACCCTTTTGAACAACAAAACGGCGGCCGATTGCCGTGTGCCGATAAGACAGTAATTTGAGAAAACTACACAATCGGCATCTGCTAAACAGGATTGGACAACAAAACAGGCGGCACCCAGCTGAAGCTGAGTGCCGCCTGTTTTGTACATCTAATACTGATATTCAATTAAAAACTTTCATTCATGGAATGGGAGTTTTTAAAATGAAGATCATTATGAGACGCGATTCCGTGATTTTATCAAAATCACGGAATCGGTTACGCCAAAGGCGGAACCTTTCTAATTAAAGAATTTAATCAGAAAATAGTATAAGGGTCGAAAATCACTTGTTTTTCTCTCTATGGGGCATTGTTCAAAAGCAAGCATATCAGACTTCACCTATACGTGTGTTCTGGTGTAGAAGTGCAAAAATAGCTACTGCTCAGCGCATGGGAAACACAGATTTAAGAAGCACCACGTAGTAAAATCTGTTTGCGCTATAATGAACTTCTTTGCTGGAATCACAATGCTTGTTTTGCTACCGTGGAAAAAGGTACAAATATTCGCTGTACTTACTGCCACTCGGACAAAACATATCTCAATATGCAATAATTTGTTGCGTTTTGGGAGATTCTGTGCTAAGATTATAAAAGCAAAATGCAAAAAGAGGGCACCATGATGATTTACAGCTACGACAAGTTATGGAAATTGTTGATAGATAGAAAAATCACGAAAACCGAGATGCGGCAGCAAACAGGCATTAGTACAAATATGCTCGCAAAAATGGGAAAACAGATGCCAGTTTCCATGGAAGCCCTTGCAAAGATTTGCAACTATCTCGGATGTGGGCTTGATGATGTTGTGGAAATATTTTCTTTTACCGAAGAAGGTGGTGACAGATAATGGCGGGAAATAGCAATCTACATGATTCTGCAAGGAACAAACAGGACGAGTTCTACACGCAACTTTCGCTGATTGAAAAGGAACTCAAGCATTACCGGAGTTTCTTTGCTGGCAAAACAGTTTTGTGCAACTGCGATGATCCCTACGAGAGTAACTTCTTTAAGTACTTTGCCATGAATTTCAACACTTTGAGGTTGAAGAAATTGGTAACAACTTGCTATGCAACATCACCCGTGGTCGGAGACGAATTTGAGTACTATGTTGACAATGCTGGACAGCTTGCATTTGTTCCAGACACCGACACAACTCCATTGGTTTGTAGCACTCGGAGACCCTATCGAGTAGAAATCACCGAGGTGACAGACGAAAACAACGATGGGCGGGCAGATCTTGCGGATGTCGAATATCTTATGCGAAACAGAAAGAATACTATGACACTTCTTAATGGTGACGGAGATTTCCGAAGCCCAGAGTGTGTAGAGTTGCTAAGAGAAGCTGACGTGGTGGTAACAAACCCACCGTTCTCCCTGTTCCGCGAGTATATTACGTTACTTGAAGAATACAGAAAATACTTTATAATCATTGGAAATATGAATGCTGTCACATACAAAGAGATTTTTCCGATGATTGCTGAAAACAGATTATGGCTGGGGTATAATAGTGGACATTTTTGGTTCAAAGTACCCGATTCTTACGAGATTAAGAAAACTGATTTTAAGATTGATGAGCATGGACAGAAATGGCGGCGGATGGGAAACATTTGCTGGTTCACAAATGTTGATATCGAAAAAAGGCACGAAAATATGCCCCTATTCAGGAACTACTCGCCAGAGTTATATCCCAAATACGATAACTACGACGCTATCAATGTTGACAGAACAGTAGATATTCCCTGTGATTATTATGGCGTCATGGGTGTTCCAATCACGTTCTTGTCGCAATATAACCCTGACCAATTTGAAATCGTAGCGTTCAGAAAAGGTACTGACGGCAAAGACCTTGTTTACTCTTTTCCTGATTGTTCACATTCTGTTAATGTAGAGAGAGAGAGAGAGAGAGAGAGAGAGAGAGAGAACGGGACGGCGGACGGTGCAGCCGTACTTCCGTATCCTCGTCAGACGCAAGCCGACAACTCACACGACGACGTGATTCGTCCGGTTCTGAACGGCAGGAAATTATATCGACGGATCACAATTCGTATGCAACGGCAATCCCAGGGTTGATCAAAAATGCCGAGGGGAAGATTGACGGAAAAATCACTTATGTGCGATTGACTATTCGCAGAAAGTAGAGAGTATGTATGAAAATCAAACTACATGAGATTCCTGTGCGAGAAGTAGTTGCAGGATACAAGGACAGTGCTGAGAACGGTGTCGTGGGATACGATGGAAGGCTGAATATCCGCCCAGCTTTTCAGCGGGAATTTATCTATAAAGACAAACAACGTGACGAAGTTATCCGTACCATCACAAAGAATTTTCCTTTGAACGTGATGTACTGGGTTAAAAATGATGATGGCAATTTTGAAGTGCTTGATGGTCAGCAGAGAACAATAAGCATCTGCCAATATGTTCAAGGTGACTTCTCTATCAACCATCTTACATTTGCCAATCTGACGCATACGGAACAGCAGCAGATCATGGACTATCCTCTGATGATTTATATTTGTGAGGGTACGGATAAGGAAAAGTTAGACTGGTTCAAAATCATCAACATTGCAGGAGAACAACTGACAACGCAGGAATTACGAAATGCGATTTACACAGGCGAATGGCTGACCGAAGCAAAAAAATATTTTAGCAAAACCATGTGCCCGGCTTACCAAATTGCCGGTGACTATTTGAATGGCTCCGCAATCCGTCAAGACTATCTTGAAACCGCCTTGAAGTGGATTTCTGCCCGTGAAGGTATTGAAATCGAAGATTATATGTCACAGCACCAGCATGACACGAACTGTAATGAACTGTGGCTGTATTTCCAGACCGTTATAAATTGGGTAAAAGCTACATTCCCCAAATATCGCAGCAAGCTGATGAAGGGACTCGAATGGGGTATCTTTTACAATAAATACGGCACAGGTAAATATGATCCCAAAGCACTTGAATCTCGTATCATTGAACTGATCGAAGACTACCGCAATGGATATATTTCAAATCAAAAGGGCATTTATGAATATCTCTTTGATGGACAGGAACGGCACCTAAATATTCGTGCTTTCTCTCCTGAAATGGCACGGGCAGCTTATGAGCGGCAAAAAGGTATCTGCCCCAAATGCGGAAAACATTTTGAAATAGAAGAAATGCAAGCTGACCATATCACGCCGTGGAGTAAGGGTGGAAAGACAACTGAGGAAAACTGTCAGATGCTTTGCGCAGACTGTAACCGCCGCAAGAGTAACATATAAAATTTCTCCGTTCAGCTCCGCAGGAGCGCAGCCGATTTCTCTGAAATCGTTCAGGGGTTTGAGGCATTGGATCATGCGCTTGCGGAGTATCGGAACGATATGCTTGCGCTGTTCTCCGGCAAGACCTATGTGCGCATCGCCAACGCATGGGATGTGACCGATCTGCCTGGCACAGGCAGCACCGGCGACCGCCGCTATACGGCGCACTGGGACTTCAACCCGGCGATCATCGCCGCGCTCGATCCCACGCCGAACGCGGACTTCCTCGATGTTTCCCGCGTCGACTGGTTCTATTACGACGTGCGCTACGTCTGCGAAAACGGCCTGATGAACGGCACGTCCCGCAACCGGTTCAGCCCCTACGGCACGGTGACGCGCAGACCGTGTCCAATTACGCGCTGCCCGCCATGCGCTGGGCCTGCGGCACGGGCATCCTGCAAGGCGCAAACGGCAAGCTCAACCCCTCCGGCCTCGCCACCCGCGCCCAACTCGCAGCCATGCTGCACCGGTATCTGACAAAATAACAGCGCTGAACCACGCGGGCAGGCACAATTTGTGCCTGCCCGCATATTATTCACGAAACGTTCACAACTATCGCGTATACTGACAGAACCTGCGGCACAAAAACGCGTCTGTAGGATGACGCGGGATTTTCCCGCGTCAGAAAAAAGATTCCAAAGGAGTTCCAACATGAAAAAACTGATTGCGATGTTTCTGGCCGCTCTGACGGCACTTTCCCTGACAGCCTGCGCGGCAAAGTCTGACACGCAGCCGGACGCGTCGGAAATTCCCGACGCGCTGACCATCCTGAACACCGTCTGGGCAAGCTATTCCGAAGACGAAAAATTCCCTGCGGCGGGCGGCGATTATTCCGAAGACAACATGACCGATGGCCAGCCCGGAACGGTCGGTCTTGAAAACGCGTCCGACGTTGAATATCTGCTGAGCATCCCCGCATCCGTCGTCGCGATGGCGGACGACGGCGCGTCGCTGTTCCATATGATGAACGGCAACACCTTCACCTGCGGTGCGCTGCGCCTGACCGATGCGGGGAAGCTGGATGAGGCGGCAAAGGAAATCCGGGACTATATCATGGCCAAGCAGTGGATGTGCGGCTTCCCGGACAAGCTGATCGTCGTTTCGGTTGACAACTATCTGATCTCGTGCTTCGGCGCGGAGGATCTCGTCAACACCTTCCGCGACAAGCTGCAGGCCGCGTATTCTGGCGCTGTTGTCATCACTGACGAGCCGATCGTGGCGTGAAATAGTTAATTTATGTAAACCGAAAGGGCCGCCATGCTGTTTTCTAGTGTTCCGTTTCTGTTTTATTTTCTCCCCGCTGTCCTGCTTGTCTACTTTCTCGTACCCAAACGGGCGAAAAACGGCGTGCTGCTCCTGTCGAGCCTTGTGTTTTACGGCTGGGGTGAGCCGCGCTATCTGCCGGTCATGCTCGTCTCCATCCTGCAAGGCTATATTTTCGGACGGCTGATCGAGCGCTTCCGCGATACCAGGCGGGCGAAGCTGTTTCTGGTCCTGTCTGTTCTCCTGAGCCTCGGGACGCTTGCGTATTTCAAGTATGCCGATTTCATGATCGCAAACCTGAACGCGCTGACCGGGCTGTCCGCGCCGCTGCTGCGCCTTGCGCTCCCGGTCGGCATCAGCTTCTATACGTTCCAGATCCTGAGCTACACCGTGGACGTGTACCGCGGGACAGTACCAGCACAGCGGAATTTCATCGATCTTGCGGCATATATCGCCATGTTCCCGCAGCTGATCGCCGGGCCGATCGTCCGCTATTCCGATATCGCCGTGCAGCTGAAAACACGCGAACACAGCGTATCGGAGGCGGCCTCCGGCGCACGGCGCTTCATTCTGGGCCTTGCGAAAAAGATCCTGCTTGCCAATCTGCTCGGAGAGCTGGTGTCAAGCTTCCGCGCGTCCGCCGATTTGTCGGTCCTGTATTACTGGCTGGGCGCGATTGCGTTCACCCTGCAGATCTACTATGATTTCTCTGGCTACAGCGACATGGCCATCGGCCTTGGCCGGATTTTCGGCTTCCGGTTTCCGGAGAACTTCCAGTACCCCTATCTGTCCGGCAGCATCACGGAATTCTGGCGGCGCTGGCATATTTCGCTCGGCTCGTGGTTCCGCGATTATCTCTATATCCCGCTTGGCGGAAACCGGAAGGGGAGCGCCCGGCAGCTGCTGAATATCCTGCTCGTCTGGCTCGCGACCGGCCTGTGGCACGGCGCGGCGTGGAATTTTGTCCTGTGGGGTCTTCTGTACGCGGTTCTGCTCACGGCGGAAAAGCTGTTTTTGCTGCGTGGACTTCAAAAGCTGCACGTGCTGAACCACGTCTATGTACTCCTGTTTGTGACGCTCGGCTTCGTACTGTTCGACGCATCCAGCGTGCAGGACGCCGCGCAGTCCATCCGCGCCATGTTCGGCGGCGGGGGCCTGCCGCTGGTCAGTGCGGAAAGCCTGTACGAGCTGCGCAGCTGCACTGTGCTGCTCCTGCTTGCCGTTGCCGGCGCAACGCCGCTGGCGAAAAGCCTGTGCGCAGCAGTCCAGCGCAGCCGAGCAGGAAAAACGGCTCTTGCGGTTCTGGAGCCGGTCGGTCTGACCGCGCTTCTGGCTGTCTGTACGGCCTTCTTGGTTGACGGCTCGTTCAATCCGTTCCTGTATTTCCGGTTTTAGAGGGGAGGCCCCATGGAAAAACAAAAGAATCTTGCAGTCGTCTGCCTGACGGCGGCGTTCCTGCTCGGATTTCTGGTCTGGAGCCTTCTGAAGCCGGATGATACGGTTTCGCAGAGTGAGCGCCGGAAGCTGGCGCAAAAGCCGGAGCTGACGGCCGCTTCTGTGCTGAACGGCACGTTTATGACGGATTTCGAATCCTATACGCTCGACCAGTTCCCGCTGCGCGACGGCTTCCGGCGGCTCAAGGCCGCTGTTCTGCTGGATATGCTGCGCGAAAAGGATAACAACGGCATCTATCTTGCAGACGGCTATGCCGCCAAGCTGGAATACCCGTTGAACGAAGCCTCTGTTCAACATGCCGCAGAGCGCTTCCGGACTATCTATGAAACGTACCTGTCCGGGACAGATGCCAGAATCTATGAAGCCGTAATCCCGGACAAGGGCGCGTTTCTTGCGCGGCAGAATGGCTATCCGTCGCTTGACTACAGTGCGTTTTCCGCGCTGCTTCAGAAGAATATGCCTTATGCGGAAGCAATCGACCTGATGCCAGTGCTGTCTCTGAACAGCTATTATCATACTGATCTGCACTGGAGACAAGAGGCGATTGTGCCGGTTGCAAGTCAATTAGCAGAAGCAATGGGTGTGAAACTGTCGGAGAAATATGATACGGTGACGGCTGACACGCCATTCTACGGCGTTTACTGCGGACAGTCGGCTCTGCCGCTTGCCCCGGATACGCTCCGCTATCTGACGAGCGAGACGCTTCTCGGCTGTACCGTCTACGATTATGAAACGGACAGCACCGGGCCGGTCTATGATCTGCCCGCGCTGGAAGGGGAGGACCCGTACTCCGTGTTCCTCTCCGGCTCAAAATCCCTGCTCACGATCACGAACCCCAGTGCGGATACGGACCGCGAGCTTGTGATCTTCCGCGATTCGTTTGCAAGCAGCCTTGCGCCGCTTCTGACCAGCGCCTATGCGAAGATCACACTGGTCGATATCCGCTATGTGCAGCCGGAGCGGCTTGGCCGCTGGCTGACGTTCGATTCACAGGATGTCCTGTTCCTCTACAGCGTCTCCGTTCTCAATCACAGCGAAACCCTCAAATAAAAAACGCCCGGCGGCCAGTCATGGACGCCGGGCGTTTTGCGTGCAGTTCTGCAAAAACTCCTGCATAAAATGCGTTATGTCAACAATATCCGTGCGTTATGTCGTGAAAGTTCTTCGTTTTTCGCCCCTGAAAGATACTGGCAAAAAGACGTGTATTTGTCGAAATATGTGGGAAATTTGCGTGTTGACAAATCTGTTGACAGTGTGAATAACTTTTTGCGGCTTCTATTTCAAAAAAATTATGGTGAACCTTGTGCTTTATGGCTCCGGCATGGCGGACAGCATCTGTTCCAAAACGGGCAGATGCGAACCGCTCAAGGGCGTCAGCGGCAAACGCGGCAGACCGGCCGGAATGCCCTCCAGCGCCAGCGCCTGCTTCACGGGAATCGGGTTGACCTCGCAGAAAAGCGCGTCTACAAGCCCCATCAGCGCCGTCTGGATCCGTCCCGCCTGCGCGTAATCGCCAGTCTGACAGGCGCGGACCATCTGCAGCGTCAGCTTAGGCCGCACATTGGACAAAACGGAGATCGCACCCCTCGAGCCGACCGCCATCAGCGGTACGGTCAGATCGTCGTTTCCGCTCCAGAGCGGAAGCTCCTCCGCGCAGGCGTCCAGAATGCGCATGGCCTTCGGGACGCTGCCGCTGGCCTCCTTGATCCCGCCGATGTTCGGATGCGCGCAGAGCGCACGGCACGTCTCGACCGAGACGTCCACGCCCGTGCGGCTCGGCACGTTGTAGACGATCACGGGGCAGGGGACGGTGTCGGCTGCCGCGGTATAATGCGCGATCAGCCCTGCCTGCGTACACTTGTTGTAATAGGGTGTCACCAGCAGCACGGCGTCCACGCCCATAGACGCAGCGACACGGCTCAACTGCAAGGTGTGAGCCGTGTCGTTTGTACCGGTTCCGGCGATGATTTTGCATCGTCCGGCGCAGTATTTGACTGTGTGCGCGATCAGCGCAAGCTTTTCGTTGTCCGTCATGGTGGAGGCCTCTCCGGTCGTTCCGCAGACGACGACCGCGTCGACGCCTGCGGCAAGCTGCAGATCCAGCAGCTGATTCATGACGGCAAAATCGACCGTACCCTGCTTGAACGGCGTAACGAGCGCAGTCGCGACGCCTTCAAAAACGGGCTTTTTCAAAGAATCGCTCCCTTCGGGATCATTTCCTTGTGATATATCCTTCCGCGCAAAGCAGTTCCGCCAGCAAAACAGCGCCGCCGGCTGCTCCGCGCAGGGTATTATGAGACAGGCAGACGAATTTGTAATCGTACTGCGTATCGGGGCGCAGACGGCCGATGGAGACGGCCATACCGCCCTCAAGCATACGGTCGAGCTTCGTCTGCGGACGGTCGGCTTCCTCAAAGTAATGCAGGAACTGCCTGGGAGCCGACGGCAGCTTCAATTCCTGTGCGCGGCCCGAAAACGCTGCCCAGTCTGCCTTGATCTGCTCCAGCGACGGCTTCTCGCCCTTGAACGAAACGAAGCACGCCGCCATATGACCGTCTGAAACAGGCACGCGCAGACACTGCGCGGTGATGTTGGGTTCCGCCGCATTGACGATCTTATCGCCCTCGATATGGCCCCAGAGCTTCATCGGCTCCTGCTCGGACTTTTCCTCCTCGCCGCCGATATAGGGGATCACGTTGTCGATCATTTCCGGCCATGTCTCAAATGTTCTGCCTGCGCCGGAAATTGCCTGATATGTGCAGACCAGCGCCTGTTCCACGCCGTATTTCATCAGCGGGTGCAGTGCCGGGACATAGCTTTGCAGGCTGCAATTGGATTTGACGGCGATAAAGCCGCGCTTTGTGCCGAGCCGCTTGCGCTGTGCGTCGATGATGCGGATGTGGTCGGCGTTGATCTCCGGCACGACCATCGGCACGTCGGGCGTGTGGCGGTGGGCGGAATTGTTTGATACAACCGGGCATTCGAGTTTCGCGTATTTCTCTTCCAGCGCCTTGATCTCGTCCTTTTTCATATTGACGGCGCAGAAGACAAAGTCGACCTGCCTCGCGATCTCCTCCGCGTCCGCCTCGGCGTCCATCACGATCATGGATTTGACGCTTTCCGGAATTGGTTCAGCCATATGCCATTTTCCTTCGATCGCCTGCGCGTAGGTCTTGCCTGCGCTGTGCGCGCTGGCGGCCAGCACGACCGGGGTGAACCACGGGTGGTTTGCCGTCAGCAGCACGAACCGCTGCCCGACCATGCCCGTTGCGCCAATGATACCAACTCTGAATTTCTCCATGATGAAAGCTCCAATCCTCAAACTCGCCGGAAAGTTCCGGTTGCATATCATTTTGGAATGTAATATAATACATTTGGTTTGTGCAGAAATAAGATGTTCTTGCACGATGGACAAATGTCCGCGAATTCCAGCGGCCTCATCATATCATATTCATTCCTGCCTGTCAATGTGAATCGCGGAAAAAATCGGCGTATTGGAAAGGGCTGTATTTGTTGAAAACACATGATTTTTATTACGATCTGCCGGAGGAGCTGATCGCGCAGACGCCGCTGGAGCGCCGCGACGCGTCCCGGCTCATGACGCTCGACCGGAAAACGGGCGAGGTCACGCACCGGCATTTTTACGACCTGCTTGAGCTTCTGCAGCCAGGAGATTGCCTGGTCATGAACAACTCCCGTGTGCTGCCCGCACGCCTGCTCGGCCATCGGGTGCCGACCGGCGGCGCGGTCGAGGTGCTGCTGCTCAAGGATCAGGGAAACGGCATCTGGGAGTGCCTTACGAAGCCGGGGCGCAAGACGCACACCGGGACAGAGCTGTCCTTCGGAGACGGCGATCTGACGGCGACCGTAGTAGGGGAGAGGGACGACGGCAACAAGCTCGTGCAGTTCCACTATGAGGGGATCTTCCTTGAGGTGCTGGAACGGCTCGGAAAAATGCCTCTGCCGCCGTACATCAAGGAAGAATTGCAGGACGGCGAACGCTACCAGACCGTCTATTCCAAAATCAACGGCTCTGCCGCCGCACCGACAGCCGGTCTGCACTTTACGCAGGAGCTGCTGGACAAGCTCGCCGACAAGGGCGTTAAGGAAGCGTATATCACGCTGCACGTCGGCCTCGGCACGTTCCGTCCCGTCAAGGCTGCGGATATCACGGAGCATCATATGCACTCCGAATTCTGCATGATCTCCAGGGAAACCGCGGATATCATCAACGAAACCAAACGCGCAGGCGGGCGGATCGTCTGCGTCGGCACAACTTCCTGCCGGACGCTGGAATCTCTGGCTGACGAAAACGGGTATTTCCATGAAGCCTCCGCATGGACGGATATTTTCATCTATCCCGGCTACAAATTCAAGGCCATGGATGCGCTCATCACAAACTTCCACCTGCCGGAAAGCACGCTCGTCATGCTCGTCTCCGCATTCGCAGACCGTGAAAAGATCCTGAACGCCTACAACATCGCCGTGCAGGAACGCTACCGCTTCTTCTCCTTCGGCGATGCGATGTTTATTGGAGACGTGATGCCCTCCAAGGCCGAAAACGGCGAAAAGCCCGAAAAATAAGGGTTTTCGGGGAAAACGGCTTAGCCGACGAGAAAATCAGGAAAAGCCGAGTGGATAAGCGAAAAGCATCACGCATCGTTAGCTTTGAGGGGATGCTTATAAAATTGAACAACTTTTTTGGCGCATAATGTTGCGGCGATGCTGCATAGACTGCATAAGATGGCCCCGACCTCAGTATATGAGGCCGGGGCTTTTCTCATGTCTTGTAGGTGAACGTGTGGGTCGATCCGTTCTTGAAGGTGATGGAGATGACGCGGCCATCGTTCACAACGATGTGGTCAATGATCTGCTGGAGGAAGCTGCGCGGGATAGAGGGGTCAATGGCTCGGATGTACTTCTCGTAGTCGATGTAGCGGTCTTCAATCAGCTTGTTCGCCATGATGTAGTAGCTGGCCTTGCCGATGAAGTCGTCGCCCAGTTCCTCGCTGGACTCTTGGCTCTGCAGCTCCTCGATGCGGGTATTGACTTCTTCGAGCTGCTTGGTGATCTGCCCGCGCTGCATGACGAAGTCTTTCTCGGGCATGGCCTCGTCATCGTAGAGGTAGAGGGCGTTCAATCTGGCGAGGGCGTTGTCGAGCTTGCGGCGCCGAGCACGTAGGGTGTCGATCTCGCGGATGGAATTGTCGTCACCGGAGAAGGCAATTTGTGGGCGGTACTCCACGGCGTCACCGGCGGAGCGGAACGCATTGAGAAGCTGGCCCAGAGCGTCGGTGCTGACGGAGGCCACGTCCTCAAACGCTTCACCGCGGAGCAGCTTGCGTTCCAGAACCTCGGACGTCGTGGTCTCGGAGGAGTTCTTGGAGGCTCTGATGATGTTGGCGACGTAGTTCAGGACGAACGGGCCGAGCGTGGTGTCGGAGATGTACTTGTTGGTGCAGGAGGTTCCTTTGCGCCGCCGACTGCCGCAGGCATATTGCGAGGGGCGGAAACCGTTCGCCCGCCGCCGGTCGAGGTTGGCCGTCATGTTGGAGCCGCACTGGCCGCAGCGGAGCAGACCGGCAAAGACGTGGATGTTCTTCCTGACGTATGTTTTGTGAGAGGGGACCCCGCCGCGTTTGTTCCGCGTCAGAAGGAACTTCATGCGGTAGAACACGTCGTCATTCAGGATTGGCTCGTGGTGGTTCTCGACGGTGATCCATTCGTCGGAGTCGCGCTTCTCGATGCCTTTGCCGTCTGAATGGACGTTGTAGACGTACTGGCCGATGTACCACGGGTTCGTCAGGATGGTGCGCACCGTGGTTGGCGTCCATTGGCCGCCCGTCTTTGTGACGATGCCGGCGTCGTTGAGGTACTTGGCGACATAGAGCAAGGACTGGTACTGCTCGTACAACTCGGCCATGCGACGGATGGCTTTGGCCTCCTCGGGGACGATGGAGAACGTCTTTGTTTCCTTTGACCACGAATAGCCGAAGGGGACGCGGCCACCGTTCCATTGACCGTCTGAGGCGCGGGAGAGCATGACGGCCGTGACGCGCTCGGCGGTGGTCTTGCGCTCCAGCTCGGCAAAGATCAGGATAATGCGCATCATGGCCTCGCCGATGGCGGAGGAGGTGTCGAACTGCTCGTTCTTGGAGACGAAGGTGACGCCGAGGGACTGCAGTTCATCGTGCATGGCGGCGAAGTCGATCAGATTGCGGCTGATGCGGTCGATCTTCCAGACGACGAGGTGGGTAAACTCGCCAGTGCGGATGCGATCCATCATGGCCTGATATTCGGGGCGGTCGGTGTTTTTGGCTGAGTAGCCGGGGTCTTCAAACACAACGTAGTCGGTGATGCCCAGAACCAGCGTGACATAGGCAATCAGCTCGCGGCGCTGCACCTTGAGGGAGTCCTTATCGACCTGCCAGTGGGTAGAGACGCGAATATAGATGGCCGCCTTCTTCGCGGCCAGTTTCTCGGCGATGCGAGAAGCCATACGAAGTCCTCCTTTTTGGGATATTCCACAGGAACGTCCGGCCAAAAATCCACGGACGTTCCGAGTATAACCGTAACCATACCGTAACCGTAACCTATACCGTAAACGTAACGTAACCGTTAGATATAGTTTTGGGGCACCGCTACCGCGATGCCCCGTATGTGTTTTTATTGCGAGACTGTTTTTGCGAAGCCTCTGGCCGCTGCTACAAGCCCCATCGTGCCATCCATCAGGGCGTCAATGCTGAGGGGCAAGACACTGATGGAGCCATCAGGTGCGGGCTTCATGGAGGCTGTGTCCGCATAGGGAATGAGAGCCTCGAAGAAGCTGTTGGCCTCGGCGGGATCTCGCCCGTTGCTTTGGAGCTGGTGCCGGGTGACACGGGGCTCGGCCACCACGTCCGAGCGATGCTGCCCGATGGTGAACTTGAAGAGCTGGTACGGGCGGCCATCTCCGAGCGGAGCATACTGAACGATGATCTCACGGCCGATGGAGACGGCGCTGAAACCATCCATGACTTCGAGAGCGCCGATGAACTCGGTCACGTCGTCGGGGTCAACGCCTTTTGCGGCAGAGAAGCGGTCAATGAGTTCGCGGCTGGTAAAGACCTTGTGCGCGGAGGCTGAGTCGATGACCTCGAAGAGCAATTCGCCGTCGGCCAGCGTTGCGACGAGAGCCTTGCTGATGCTGCCTTTGTCGGAGAAACCCGCAAGGCCGGCGCGAACAAGGACGTCGATGATGTCGGCAGCCTGTCCTTCAGCGCGGTAGAAATGGTCGGCGCAGACCTCGTTGAGCTGCTCCGCGTTCCACGCCCTCACGATGGAGGCGACGCGGCGCAGATGCTTTGGGTCGGCGTCAGTCGGTGAAGCACCGGCAAGGGGGAGGGGCAGCCTGACGGCGACGCGGCCGGTGGGCGAGATGAACAGGTCAATGTGATACTCGCGCCCCACAGTATCGGTGAGGCTGACGCCTTGCCCGATGCAGACGAGGTTCGTGTAATCGCTGGGGATGTTGTCCAGACGTTCGACCTCCGAGCCGATTTCGGCAAAGAAGGCAGAACGTCCCAAGTCTTTGCCGAAGATCATGGTTAGTTCTCCTCTCGATATTTTTTGAGTACGGTCTCGACGATGGTACGGTCATCGGGCGAGGCCAGAGCGTACAGAGTGGCAAACTCGCGGACTTCTGCAGGGAGCGCCTCGTAGCGGTCATTGCTGAGGCCCAGCAGCCAGTCAACGGAAACGCCGAAGTAGCGGGCGAGCCGAACAACGTACTTGAGTTCGGGCTCACGGACGCCCTGAAGGTATCTCGACAGGGTGGGCGTCGAGACGTTGATCTCCGCGGCGATGTCCTTTGAATAGAGGCCCCTGCTTTCAATCAGGTCGCGCAGGTTCTTCTTGAAGGCGGTAAAATCGAGTTCGAGTTCCATGATGTTTCTCCTTTGCCAGCGTGATTGTTCGTATTAGCCATTGTAAAGCTCTTTGAGAGAAATCGCAAACATTTTTTGCGAGAAAACTGCAAAAAACTATTGACATTAGCCGCGTGGATAATTATAATAATCACATCAGTTAATTATCTTCAAAAAAAGATAGGCAGAAAGGGGTGAACATTATGAAACCACTCGAAATCAAGGGAGCCCGTGCAAGGCTTGGATTTACGCAGAAGTACATGGCAGAGAAGCTCGGCCTCACGGAAGTCTCCTACGGGAGAAAAGAGAGAGGCGAAGTAGAGTTTACCTTGGACGAAGTCCCGGAGGTCGCCAGCCTGCTCACGTTGAACAACGCGCAGGTGAACGACTTTTTCTTCGACGGCAAGTTGCCAACTGGTTAATCGAGGCCATCATCGGTGTCGGTGTATATTTTTTTGCCCGATGATTAGCCGCATGGATAATTTCTCTTGCCACTACGGTAATTATAGGCGATTGGAGGCTCAGAAAAAATGGGACGTGACGCTACGAAAGCGGCGGGAAATCCGTGGTATCAAGCCAGAAAAAAGGCTGCTGAATATGACGACAGGCTATGTAGCCGTGAGAGCGCGGCTGAGCAGCTCGGAATGTCGGTGTCTTCGCTGGCAGATGCAGAGCTGGGGAACACAAAGTTCATGCCGGTTGACAAGGCGGTGCTCATGGCTGACAGGTACAACGCCCCGTGGCTGCTGAACCACTACTGCCTGAACGAGTGCCCGATTGGATGCAGGCATTCGCTCTCCGATGAAGTGGTCGGCATCGACCGCGTGACGGTCAAGCTGCTGAAAAGCCTGAAGACCGAAAAGCTCGGAGATGTCAAGGACACGCTCCTTGACATCGCGGCAGATGGGAAAATCACCGAAGACGAGAAGCCGGCGCTTCAAGAGGTTTTGGCCTATCTCGACGATCTGGCAAAGACCGTGAGCGAGCTGAAGACCATCGGGGAGATGGCTCTGCATGAAGATGGTGATGCTCATGGATCAAAGTAGTCTGATGGCTATACTCGCGGAAGAGTATGGCATCAAAAGCCCACAGGAGCTTGCGGAGGCTGTTCGGCGGATGAAACCGTTGGATCTGGCCCCGTTCTGCGCGACACCTGAGAAAACGAAGGAGGACAAAGCATCATGACCCGAATGGAACGGCGAAGAAGACGCCGCCGCATCTTGCGAATCAAGCTGGCGACCACAGCGGCCGTGCTGACGCTGACCACGGCCAGCATCGTAGCCCTGACAGGGGGAGCGGCCGAAACGGTGCCTGAACCAACACCGCAGCCGCCCGCGTTGCAGGCTGAGCCGGTTCTGCTGGTTGCAGAGCACGACAGTACATACCAGCCCGTCCAGATGACGGCCGAGCCTGTTCAGGAACCGGAACCCGTCGAGGAAGAGGACGAGAACGAGAAAATCGAGGCCGCTCTGCTGGAGCAAGGCTATCTGCACGAGGAGATCCCGCTGGACTTCGACCTGCAGTGCCACTTGATTGCGGTCTGCGAAGAGTACGGCGTCCCTCAGAGCGTGGCTCTGGGCGTCATTCAGGCCGAAAGCTCGTTCACGGCCACGGCCTCGAACGGAAGCTGCTACGGCTATATGCAGATCAACAGCATCAATTCCGATTGGCTGGAAAAGGAAATCGGCGTTACGGATCTAACCGACCCGTACCAGAATATCCGCTCTGGCGTGTTCATCCTGAGCGACCTGTACGGGAAGTACGGGGACTGGCACAAAGCGTTGATTTGTTACAACTACGGTGAGGGCGGCGCTCAGGAGCACGTCTTCAGCAAAGGCTACACGACCACGTCGTACAGCCGCACGGTGATGGAATACGCGGACGCATGGGCGGAGGTACTGGCATGATCGACACGACGAAGCTGAACACCGAGGAGCTGGGCAACATCATCGTGGACGTCCAGAACGAGACCGGCTTCTGGTTCGATGTGGATGACATGGTCGCCATCATGCAGCACACCGTCCGCAAGGCAGACCTGAACGGCAAGGACGAGGCGTATGTGCCGCTCCTGTTCAGAAACGAGCTGGAAGATTATGTGATGCGCGAGAGAATCAATGCGATTGGGAGGAGAAACTTATGTGCGACATCTGTATGCACAGCCCTTGCCTGAGCGGCTGCCCAAACGCGCCCGACCCAACGCCGGTGACGTATTGCCGTTCCTGCGGCGAGCCGATTGCCCCCGGCGACGAGTACGCCGACATCGACGGTGAGGCGTGGTGTGAGGGATGCTTGGATGACCTGCCGCTCTGCGTCCTGATCCCGAAGTTGGGTTGGGAGTGGAAGACGGTACAGGAGGGCGAAAACGTCCAGTGCGTGGACTGTAAGTGCTGCGGAGACACCGAGCCGCTCCCAGTTGGAACGGAATACGGCGAGATCGACGGGGACGCCTTCTGCGAGGAATGCCTCGAAGACACTCCGCTCAGCGATCTGGTAGAGCGGTGCGGCCATGACTGGAAAACAGCGAGCGAGGAGGACATCCCTGATGGCTATGACGGTTGAGGTTCCTGAGCTGCCTGAGCTGACCTTTGACGAGGCCAGTCACATCTACCGGCTGAACGGCGACGTCATCCCGAGCGTTTCAAAGCTGATGGAGCCGCTGAAAGACCAGTGCTACGGCGGCATCAGCAAGCGGACGCTGGAGAACGCCGCCAACAAAGGCTCCTCGGTGCATAACAGCATCGAGAACTGGATCAAGTTCGGCATCGACGATATTCCGTCGGAGCATCGCGGCTACTTCAACGGCTTCATGGAATGGTGGAAGCAGTACAAGCCGCGGGTTTTCGGCTCTGAGGTGCGCATTTACCACAAGCTGATGCGCTACGGTGGGACGATTGACCTGCTCTGCGAGATCGGCGGCCTGCTGGAGCTGATTGACTTCAAGACGACCTACTCGCTGCTGGAGATGACCTGCGGCGTCCAGCTTGAAGCCTACTCGCAGGCGCTTATTTCCCACGGCATCACACCGCAAAGAAAGCACATCCTGCATCTGAAAAAGGACGGGAAGTGGTCGTTCCGCGAGTTCCCGGCCAAAGACCCCGCCAGATGCCGCGTAGTCGGGGCGCTGAAATGTCTGTACGACTATGAACAGTCTTACAAATAAACGAAAAGGAGTGTCAGTATGAACGACGCAAAGACCATCGGAAGCAATGCCCTTGTCCTTGACACCGCAGAAGAGAACGTGACCGTGATGAACGCTGAAGAGAGCAAGCTCGGCAAAGAAGTCAGCTTGATTGAGCAGCGGGCCGAAGCGGTCGTCGTCGCCTCTGGAGCGGATTTCGAGGACGCTGGCCTGTTCCTGAAGCAGATCAAGCAGGCCCAGAAGCAGGTCAAGGACTATTGGGAGCCTCTCCGCGTGTCCGCCAAGAAGAGCTACGACGAGGTTCTGAACCACAGAAAGGAAATGATTGAGCCTCTGGAAAAGGCGGAGAAGATCGTCAAGACCAAGGTGAACGAGTATAGCGCGGAGCAGGAGCGCAAGCGCCGTGAGCAGGAGGAGGCCATGCGCCGACTGGCTCAGGCCGAGATCGACCGCCACCTGAATGAAGCTGCCGAAGCTGAGGCTAACGGTGACGCTGTTGGCGCAGAGTACGCTATGGCCGAAGCCGAGATGATGGAAGGGGTGTCCATCGCCGGTGGCGTCCAGCATCAGACGCCCAAGGTCAAGGGCATCTCCCAGAGCAAGACGTGGGAAATCTGCGAGTCCGAGTGCGACTGGTCTAAGGTTCCCGTGTCCCTCGTTGGCATTGAGCTGCGCCCGGTCGATAAGGCTGCGGTGCTCCGCCTGATTAAGATGTCCAAGGGCCAGGTCGAGATCCCCGGTATCAAGTTCCGCGAAACCTACACCACCAGCGTCAGCACCCGGTAAAACCGGAGAATAACAGGAGGTCAACATGAGCAACGAAAACAAACTGAGCACGGCGCCCGCTGGGGCTGTGGCTCAGAAAACGGCCGGCGGGGGAGCCTTGAGCGTCTTCGCTGACGGCGCGAGCTTCAATACGGCTCTGCGCATGGCCCAGTGCCTTGCGTCGTCTACGGTAGTCCCCAAGGAGTACCACGGAAATGTCGGCAACTGCATGATCGCTATTGAGATGGCATCTCGCATCAACACCAGTCCGATGATGGTGATGCAGAACCTCTACATCGTCAACGGGCGCCCTGCGTGGTCGAGCCAGTGGATCATCGCCATGATTAACAGCAGCCGCCGGTACAAGACTGAGCTGCAGTTCGAGTTCGGCCGCGACAAAGCCGACGGCGGCCTGAGCTGCCGCGCTTGGGCGGAGGATTACTCCGGCCACAAGGTCTACGGCCCGAAAATCACGATGAATATGGCGAACGACGAAGGCTGGACGAGCAAAAACGGCAGCAAGTGGAAGACCATGCCCGACGTGATGATCCAGTACCGCGCCGCTTCGTTCTTCGGCCGCATGAACTGCCCCGATATGATTATGGGCATTTACAGTCAGGAGGAAGTCCTCGACATGGGCGAGCTTCCGACGGATGGCTTCGCTCTGGTGGTCGATCCTGCTACCGGCGAAGTGACCGAAGCCGAAAAGGACGAACCTATCACGCAGGATCAGCGCCAGACGCTTTTCAAGATGGCGACGAGCGCCTTTGGACAGGAAGCGAACGGCGTCCTGAAATCCCTGCTGGCCGCCGAGGGCTACGAGTCCACGGAGGGCCTGCCTACGTCTGTGTATCACCACATCACCGAAAAGGTCATGGAAATGGCTCAGGAGAAGAAACCTGAACCCGAAGCCCCGCAGGAAGCCAGCGATACCGTTCCTGCCAGCGACCAGCCCGATTTCCCTGGTAAAGAGTGATGCGATCCGACGGCATAGCCGTCATACAGACAGGCAGGTGAGAAAATGGCATGGATCAGCGTACACGAAAGTATCGACGGGCCGAAGCTGCGGAATCTGTATAAGCAGCTCGGTTGCTCAAAGTTCGAGGCGACGGGCATCCTGAACTTCTTGTGGTTCTGGGGGCTTACGAACGCTGAGAGGGACGGGCTCATACTGTATGCAGAAAAAGAGGACATCGAGCGATACCTGTACGGCGTCGGCGCAGGTTGTGTGCTCGATCCGAAGAAAATCGTGGATGCACTCTTCGATAGCGGCTGGCTCGACTGGTCGCCTCGCGGAATCTGCATCCACGACTGGGAGACTTGGCAAGCCCAATGGCAAAAGGCCAAGGATGCCCGAGAGCGCGACGCTGCCCGCAAGCGCGAGAGTCGGCGGAACAGCAAAGCGGCGGCCCAAAACGAGGAAAAAGCGGATGCGGCGAAGGACGGTCACACGGACGGTCCCGCGGACGGCGAGGAAAAGCAGCTTAAAATCGACGGGGGAGAGACTCCCGCAGCCGAAAAAGCGCCGGCCGAGCCTCCTGAACCGCCGAAGCCCCCTGCGGAACCGGCAACGCCAAAGTACACGCCGACCTTCGACGAGTTCTGGGACGCATACCCGAAAAAGGCTGAGAAAGGCAACGCCTTCAAGAAGTATCAGGCCCGCATCCATGAGGGCTTCTCCCCGGAGGAGCTGCTGATGGCCGCTCGGAACTATGCGACCCAGTGCAAGAGGCTCGGCACCGAGAAGCAGTACATCAAGCACCCGAAGACGTTCCTGAGCGACAGCCGGCCGTTCCTTGACTATCTGCCAGATAAGAAGAAGGCCCAGCCGCCCGAGGACGCGGTGCCCGACAACAAAAATCCGTTTGCGGAATACGGGGAGGAATGACAAATGCAAGGATTTGACCCGCAGACCATTTTGCCCCGTATTGCCGCCCAAGGGCTTGAACGGCAGGAGATCCGCCCCGGCGATTGGTTCGACGATGACGGAATGCTCATGTGCGGGAAGTGCGGTGAGCCGAGGCAGGGGATGGTGACGGTGTCCGCTCCGATGGAGGGCAACCCCGAGAACAAGATGACGTTCAAGGCCACCCGTTCCTGCAAGTGTGACCGAGACAAGGAGGCCGCCGAGAAGCAGGCAGAGCAGAACAAAAAGGACATGGAGCGTGTTGCCCGTCTGAAAAAGGCAAGCCTCATGGATGAAAAGCTCCGCGAGGCATCCTTCGACAGCTTCCAAGTCACGAAGTACAACGCCCGAAATCTGAAGCTGTGCCGCCGATACGCTGAGGCGTTCGACGAGATGGTGTCCAAAAATCAGGGTTTGATTTTCTGGGGAAGCGTTGGTACGGGTAAGAGTTTTGCGGCTGCCTGTATCGCCAACCACCTGCTGAACCGCGGCGTCCCCGTGATGATGACCTCCCTTGTGAAGCTGCTGGAGCTCATTCAGGGCGGCGAGGAGAAGGAGAGCGACATCATCGCCCGGATGAACAGCGCGAAGCTGGTCATCTTCGACGATCTGGGTGCCGAGCGCAACACCGATTATGCGCTTGAGAAGATTTACAACATCATCGACAGCCGGTATCGGCGGAAGCTCCCGATGCTCCTGACCACGAACCTGACCATCGACGAGATGAAGGACGAGGAGGACAGACGGTACAGCCGCATTTATGACCGCATCTTCGAGACCTGCTACTCGATGCAGTTCACCGGCCCGAGTTGGCGGAAGAAGGAAGCCAGCCGGCGGTTCACGGAGATGGAGAAGCTGTTCGATATTGACTGAAAGGAGAAGCCAAATGGAAATGAAGCAGCGGGTACAGCATCTTATCGCTGACGTCGAGAGAGCCTGTATCAAGTACAAGCTGAACATGACGATTTACGACGGGAAGCTCGCGTTCGTCGATCAGGAGAGCCGCCACATCGTTGCAACGTGGGGCCCGCAGTTCAAACTCAGCGAGGAGCCTGAACATGGCGGGGAGTAAAGAGGTCTTCTACCTCAAAATCGGGAGTGAAGCCGACCGCGTGACGGTCGCCTCGATCCTGTTCCGAAACGGGTATTCCGTCCAGCCCGTGAAGCAGAAGAAGGACGGGAGAAGCAACGAATACCTCGTCAAGTATTGGATTGGCGAGACGATGGTGGAGGGGGCGGAGATACCAAAATGAAGCTGAAGTTTTCCGTCCTTGGAGAGCCGGCGGGCAAAGGCAGGCCGCGATTCCGAAACGCTGGCGCGTTTGTTCAGCCCTACACACCGGAGAAGACGGTCAGCTATGAGAACCTCGTCAGGCTCGAATACCGCCGTCAATGCAACGACTTCAAGTTCCCCAAGGACACACCGCTTGATGTGCGCATCACGGCGTACTACGGCATCCCCAAAAGTGCCAGCAAAAAGAAAGCGCAGCTCATGCGCGAGCGGAAAATCAGACCGATGAAGAAGCCCGACTTCGACAACATCGGCAAAATCGTGTGCGACTCCCTGAACGACATCGCCTATCACGATGACGCCCAGATCGTAGACGCACAGGTAAGAAAGTTCTTCAGCGACGACCCGAGGGTTGTCGTGACAATTCAGGAAGCAGAATAGGAGGCAATTATGAAGAAACTTGCAAAACTCAGTCCCGGCCGCATTTTCAACTTCGCCGGTGAGAAGTTCGTCGTTATGGAACAGCGCGACGGCGCCGCGTTTGTTCTGCTGGCTCAGAGCAAGGAGTCCTGCCCGTTCAACGACAAGGACAACGTGGAGAACCGCAACGACTATACCTGCTCCACTTTGAAGGAGCGCATCGACAAGTGGGTGGAGGCGCTGCCTCGTACCTCGGCGGAGGCTGCGGCCATTCTTCCGTTTGAGGTGGATCTGAGCTGCACCGACCGCAGCAATGGCTACGGAACCATCACAGTCAAGGCGGCGCCCCTGACGCTCTGGCAGTACGGCCAGTTCAAGGAGCTGATCCCGCTGAACGAGGATGACTGGTACTGGCTCGTCACGCCTTGGGCGTGTCGGTGGCTCCGCTCCCCGCACACCGACGACACCTACAACGTGTGGCGCGTCAACTCCAATGGCAACTACAACCACTACAACGCATCCCGCTCGAACGGCATCCGCCCCGCTTTGCTTCTTAACTCTGACCTCTTGGTCTCTTTGGACGACGAGGTTGAGGATGACTGCTGCGGTGAGTGCGACTGCTGTGGCGGTAAGGGCCTGCCCAGCCTCGATGGCATCAGCACGGCGACGCTGCTGGAGGAGATCCAGCGCAGAGCGATGCGAGCCGGTTCGGTCTTCATGGGTGAGGACGGGACGGACGAATGAGAGATCTGGAGTTTAGCGGCTATTGGGAAGGCGAAGCCGTGTACTCGTGCGACTGCTGCGGCAAGGACGTTTCGTTCCCGTTCGATAGCGAGGACATCGACTCGAAGGCCCACCGGAAAGAGCTGCGGGAGCGGCTCGGATGGATCACGACGAAGGTGGATGGCGAGTGGCACGACTTCTGCTGTGAAGCCTGCCGAAACAAGTACATCCGCGACACGACAAAATGAAGGAGGAAAATATCATGAGCAAGGACTATTCTCTGTCCCTGAGAGGCGAGGCTTTCAACAGCCTGTGCGCTGACTTCGATACCACGCTCCGCGACGTGCTGGCTGGCATGATCGAGACGGAGCAGAACACCGGCGAGATCAACATTAAGGTCAAAATCACCCTCACCGACGACTCGGCCCCCGACTACACCGTGGCCGGCGGTCATCAGACCAGAGAGGTGACGAAGCCGAAGTTCGACCACACCGTCGCCTACGTCATCCAGCGCAAGGAGAAGAAGAGCGGCAGCTTCTCCGGTAACTTCGAGCTGGTCTTCGATAAGGCCAGCGGCCAGTATTTCTACCGCGACATCGACAACGGCCAGACCACGCTCTTTGATGGTGACGGCGATTCTGCTGACTTCGCCAACACCCACTATGACGTCGTTGACGAAGGCCCCAGAGGGCTTCCTGCGGCCCCTGAGAGCAACGTAATCGACGGGGAGGAAGTTGCACCCGCGGACGCAGAGGACGCCACTCCTGACGCTGCTGGCGAGTTTGAGGAGGAAGCCATCGACCCCGCGCATGACCCGTCCAAGCCCTTCGGCTGGCTTCGCCAGTTCATCGGCGAGACGATGAACGTCACCGAGGCGATGGGCAACTACACCGTCCGCACCCAGAGCAACAAGGTCGTCCTGTCCTCTGCGACCAGCCCTGAGAACCCGTTCTACTGCTCCGCTGAGAAGCTGAGCCCCCATGTCGGTCACGCCGTCGTGTGCGTCGGCTATGGCGATGACGAGATTGTGAACATCTCCATCGAGTGTGAGGATTGCAGCGAGGTTCTGTTCGACATCGACTCCCCCAACGTCGGCATGGAGAATGCCGTCGAGGAAGAGGCTTCGAGCGAAGAGGAACCGACCGAGGAGACGGATGCGACCGACGCCGCCGCGGAGGAAGAACCCGCCGCTGAAGAGCCTGCTGACGAGAACGAGCCCAACGGCTACGAGTACGACGAGCCCGAGGCGTAACGAACCGCGATTTGAGCAGAGAGGAGGGCTGACGTGAAAAGCCCAATCGACATTGTGCGCGGCAGGATCGTTGACATCGACAAGCACGGCATCGTGACGATCAAGGCCCGATACGACGACTGGCCGATGCTCCTGAAGCGCGAGTACAAGGAGTGCAATATCCAGATGATTGACAGCCGCCCGCTGTCTGATAAGCAAAGGCGCACCTGCTACAAGCTCATTCGGGAGATCTCGAACTACACCGGCATGGGGCTTGACCCGACCAAGGAGTACATGAAGCTGAAGTTCATCGCAGAAGACCTGCAGGAGACTGCAGACCAGATGTTCTCCCTGAGCAACGCCCCTATGAGCCTTGTGTGTGCGTTCCAGCGGTTTTTGGTGCGGTTCATCCTCGACTGGGACATTCCGTGCAGCTTCTCTCTGCTCGATTTCGTGGATGATGTTCAGGACTATGTGTACGCTTGCTTGGCGAGCAAGAAGTGCTGCATCTGCGGGGAGCCGTGCGACCTGCATCATGTAGACCATGTCGGCGCCGGCCGCGACCGTGAGGAGATCATTCACGAGGGAATGGAGGTGCTCCCGCTTTGCAGGGAGCACCATTCCGAAGTCCACGCGATAGGGTGGCTGACGTTCCAGAAGAAGCACCACCTCACGAGAGGCGTCCTGCTGGATAAGCACCTGTGCAAGCTATACAGACTGAAACGAAAGGAAGAAACCGAGAATGCTGAACAAGATAATCTTGATGGGCAGATTGACCCGTGACCCCGAGCTGAGACGTACCGGAAGCGGGACAGCCGTGACATCGTTTGCGCTGGCTGTTGACCGCGACTTCAAGGGGCAGGGCGGAGAGAAGGAGACGGACTTCATCGACGTGGTTGCGTGGAGAAATACCGCCGAGTTCGTTAGCAAGTATTTTACGAAAGGCCGCATGGCTGTCGTGGACGGCCGGCTTCAGATCCGCGACTGGAAGGACAAAGAGGGTAACAACCGTCGCAGTGCGGAGGTTGTGGCCGACAACGTCTATTTCGGGGACAGCAACAAGGACGGCGGTAATCGGTCTGGAGGCGGAAGCTACGGTGGCAGCTACGACAACAGCTACCAGCAGCCCGGCGGAGATTTTTCCGAGATTCCCGATGACAACGCCGGTGAACTGCCGTTCTGATAGGAGAGCATCGAATGGAAAAGAGTAAGATCGAGTGGTGCGACAGCACATGGAATCCCGTGAGCGGCTGCTACCATCCGTGCCCGTACTGTTACGCCAGATCGACAGCGAATCGCTTCAAAGGCTGCGACTGTGCGGTCGGCGGAGAGACTGACGAGAATGTGGTGTACCTGAAGGAGCGGCTGACTGTTACCAGCAAGGACGGCGTCGTCCGAAATGCGGCGTACCCCTTCGGCTTCACGCCTACGTTCCATGAGTACCGCCTCAATGACCCGCTGACGAAGGGGTTCGGCAAGACGATTTTCGTCTGTTCGATGGCCGACCTGTTCGGGGAGTGGGTGCCTGACGAATGGATCAAGAAGGTGTTCGACGCCTGCAAGGCCGCCTCTGGGCATAGATACCTGTTCCTCACCAAGAATCCAGCGCGTTACATCAGACTGTACGAGGCTGGCCTGCTGCCTGCCGGCGACGAGTTCTGGTATGGCTCAACGACGACCGAGCGTGATGTGCCGATGTTCTGGTCGGACGAACACCACACCTTCGCCAGCATCGAGCCGATTTTGGGGCCGCTGGGCAACCCGAAGAAGGACATCATAGAGCCGATGGACTGGTTCATCCTCGGCGCGGAGACGGGCAACCGCAAGGATAAGGTCGTCCCGAAGCGCGAGTGGATCGAGGGCGTGGTCGAGCAGGCCAAGGCGCTCGGCAAGCCGGTCTTCATGAAGGACAGCATGAAGCCCATTTGGGGGGACGACATTATCACAGAGTTTCCGTGGAGCGAGTGAAAGGAAAAGACGATGACCAATGATGTGAAGATTTTTGCGAAGACCATCGAGCAGGAAGCGACGGAGCAGATTGAGAAGCTGTCCCACCATCCCGTGAGTGACGGCTCCAAGGTGCGGATCATGCCCGACGTTCACGCTGGCGCTGGGTGTACTATCGGAACGACGATGACCATTCACGACCGCGTCTGCCCGAACCTCGTGGGCGTGGACATCGGCTGCGGTATGCTGGCCGTCAAGCTGGGGCGGGTGAGGCTCGACCTTGACGAGCTGGATAAAGCCATCCGCTGGAATGAGCCGGCCGGGTTCTGCACCCACAACTACCCGAAGGAGTGGTTCGACCTGAGCGGCCTGAAATGCGTCGGCATCGACAACAGCCGTGCGCTCCTCAGCATCGGGACGCTCGGCGGCGGCAATCACTTCATCGAGGTTGACAGGGACAAGAGCGGCGGCCTCTGGCTGGTAATCCACACCGGAAGCCGCAAGCTCGGCCTTGAGGTGGCGAACTGGCACCAGCACAGAGCGATGGAGGCCATGACCAAGCCCACCAGCGAGGAGATCAGTCGTGTCGTCGCCGAGTACAAGGCCGCTGGCCGGCAAAAGGAAATCGCTGGTGCGCTGGCTGAGCTGAGAAAGCAGCACAGCGACTTTGGGGCACCTGACCTCGCGTACCTGACCGGCGAGCTGATGGATGACTACCTGAACGACATGGACATCATCCAGCGATATGCGGAGGCCAACAGGAAGGCCATCGCAAAGGCCATTCTGAAAGCTATGCACATCGTCCCGCAGGAGCAGTTTACGACCGTGCATAACTACATCGACCACGAGAGCATGATCCTGCGGAAAGGCGCTGTGTCTGCCAAGAAGGGCGAGCGCCTGATTATCCCGATGAATATGCGGGACGGCTCTCTGATCTGCGTCGGCAAGGGCAACGATGACTGGAACCAATCGGCGCCGCACGGAGCCGGCCGCCTGATGTCTCGCAGCAAGGCCCGCGAGTCAATTTCCATCGGAGCCTACCGCGAGTCGATGCGGAACGTGCATAGCTCCTGCATTAGCTACGACACCATCGACGAGGCGCCGTTTGCCTACAAGGACATGAAGGAAATCATGGGCTGCATCGGCCCGACCTGCGACGTGCTGGAGGTCATCAAGCCAATCTACAACTTCAAAGCATCGTCGTAAGGAGGGAATAGTCATGGGAAAGAACGGATACCTGCAACGGCAGAAGAACACGGTCAATGTCTACCGGCAGGCCGAGAAAGAGACGTACATCCAGTTTATGACCGATACGCTCATTCTCACCTTGAACGACCCGGCCGTCATGGGGAAGGATGTCTTCGGCGAGAAGCGCATCCGCCGCGTGGTGGAAGCATGGGGCAAGGTCTTCGACAAGTACCACGGCGCTCTGGAGAAGGGCGACGAGCAGGACTATTGGCAGATCAAGATGGACATGAACTTGAAGGGCATCCTCGGCGAGAAGGACTTTGAACCCTTCGAGAAGAGGTATGAGTGGGTCAAGCAGGCGTGAGCCTCGCAGGGCCAGAGGGAAAGTGAGGTGAACGGGGCTTCCGAACTCTATGAACGAGGAAAAACACTACGACGTCGAGGCCGTCAAGCAACGGCTGATAGACCTCCGTGATCTGAGGCGTGAAATCGAAAATCAGTCCGAGAGGCTGGAGCGGTTGGAGACGAAGCTGGTAGGCGTGGGAGCCCAAGCCCTCACGGATATGCCAAAATCGCCGAGCCCATCCAACGACCGCATCTCAGACTTGATGCAGCAGAAGTTCGACCTTGAGGAAGACATCCGGGCGACGCTGGAACACAGACGGCGGGAGAGGATGTTCTTCGAGAAAATCATCCGTCGGCTGAAACGCTCCGACGAGCGGGCTGTCATCCGAAGCCGATACCTCGACGGGGCAAGCTGGGGCGATGTGGTGGATCTGCTGTACGGGGACGAGGAGGATCTGTTGGAGCGGGAGGATATGTACCGCAAACGGGTGTTCAAACTCCACGGCAGAGCTTTATTGAGCATGGCCCAGTACATCGAAGATAACGGCCTGATGTGGAACCCCGACGACTACGACAAAACTGAATAGGAAACCGAGAGCAGGCTTCGCGGCCTGCTCTTTTTCTGCCCACTGATAACATTAACGGAATGATTTATGATTATGGAAATAATATAGAAAAATTAACGTAAATCTATTGACTTAGGTAGGTAACGCAGTATAATATACTCATAAGATAACCAGATGGATAATTTGAGATAACCAGTAGGAGGAAATAACGATGACCAGATTTCAGATGGAACTCAGCGGAAAGCTCGGCCAGTTTTGGCAGAATGAAGCCCAGAAGGAACTTGAGCGTGTGAAGTCCGACTTGGACTCGTGCAAGATTACCATTGACGCCGACGGCGTTGCCCGCAACAGCATTGGCCGTGCGCTGGCTGACGATATGCTCGAAAAGGTTGAATTGGTCGCTCCCGACTGCGTGAACGTGTCCGCTACTCGCGCCACCTACGCAGCAGAAGTGCGGGAGGCCCTGAAAGGTTACGCCAGCCGGCAGCCCAACGACGAAGAGATGCACGAAATGAGGTCGACTTTCGGCACCGGAACTACGGTGGTCGATGTCCTGAGCGGACGGAGGTATGCGGTATGAAAAATGGCGGGTGGGTCCGGTGGAGACATTGGACGGAGAGTGGGCTGGTTGCGTTCGGGCAGATGCCTATCCGAGATGTCGGGCGGGAGCTTCAGAAGTTTGAGGCTGAAGCCATCAAGGTCCTGAAAGAGACCGGCGCAGATCACGTCTTGTACGGCGTGAAAGAATACGACAGCGATGGGGATCTCGACACGGTCCGCTTCTATCTTGAACCGATGTCGGAGCAGGAGTTCGAGGATCGCGTTGTGAAGAACAGCGCAGGGATGACGGTCTATGCCGTACATAAGAGATAAGGAGGAATGCGAAATGAAACTGAAGGACATGGTGGAACTGTTGTCAAACAACGATGCCTGCGTGGTACTGAAGGTGAAAGACGGGCAGGAAATGAACCTGATCTCGCTCGGCTGCTTCAATGGAGATGAAGCGATGATGCGCCTGACGAAAGGAAGAGATGTGACCTGCACGTTGTTCCGAAAGAACGGCAAGAGCTTCTCGTGGCACTGGGGAGCAAGCGGGTTTACGCTGGTCACAGATCAGGTGTGGCGAATGGGCCAGCTCATTCAGAGTTGTATCGAGAATGACTTCGGCATCAAGTGTAAGTATTGAGGAGGGAGAAGACATGATTCTGAAAGTCCGGGACGAGCAGGATTTCAACCTGACCATGAAGCAGAACATCGACTGCGAGAAGGGTTTCATTGAGCTACTCGTGACCGCGTGGGACAAGGTGGCCCACACGACAGAGACGCGAGTCTTCTCCGCTGAGAAGTTCCGCGATGCTCTCGACTATTACCGCCAGAAGGAAGTGGAGATGTTCAACGAAGCGGAGGCACCCCAGCAGAAAAGAGAGTTCCGCGTGAAGACGCCGCTGGGCGAGCTGCGCATCCAAGCAAAGCACGGCGGCGGGGATATTCTGACTGACTATCCCGGTGTGTATGTGGACCTGATCCGTGAGGGATGCGACCCAGAGATGATCGCCTGCGTCGAATATGACAGCCACGATGGCAGGATGCTGACGACCGTGTATGACATTGGGCATGACGAACCGACTGTCATCCATCACTACGATTTGGACGAGGAGGAAGAAGCATGAGCAGACGCCTGACGAAAGAGTTGGTGTTGCAGTGGCTCAAGGAGGCTGCCGGCTGGGAGGCAGGGCACAACGAACTGTTCGAGTACAAGCACTGGAGCCTCGGCATTCACAAGGAGGACGACAGCTACCAGCCGTTCACATTCGGGGTTGCTGGGCACCACAAGGGAACGGCGGAAACCATCTGCAGGCGCTATCGGAGCATTGAGGAGGCCATGTTGCACGTGGTCAACGGCTTCAATGAAAATGCCAACGTCCGAAACCCGTATGCGTCGCTTGATGAAGCGATGAACGACACGCTTGGCTGGCTGGCGCGGGTCAACACCAGGATCAGTTACCTGTACCGCGACGCCGACAACTACAAGATGCGCCACGAAGTCGTGATTGCCGGCAGCATGAGCGAGGAACAGGAAAAGGCCATCGAGGACAGCCTTGATGAAGGCGTTTACTTCATCCCGTCGCAGGTTGGTTTGCCTGATGACCGCTTTGGCAGCGTCACCGAGGCAGACCATCCGTGGTTTGAATGGGTAGGTGTTGAGCCTACTGCAGACCGGCCGACGCTTCATGTGACGGCTGAGGAGTTGACGGCCAAGTTCGTAGACGCTGCGAACGGATGGACGGAGTCCACGGACGCGCCAGCGGACGGTCTGCGCCCGTACAGCGTGACAGTCCGAGAAACGCTGTCCAGAAGCGTGATTATCTGGGCCGACAGCCGCGAAGGGGCTGAGGGAAAGGCGGCTGACCTGAGTAACGACGGAACCATCAGCCTGACGGATCAGGATTTCATCGACCGCGAGATCGAATGTAACGGCGTGGCTGGGGCATACGACCTGAGCACGTTCAAACAGTACGGCAAGGAGGAGTGAATATGGCATACGAAATTGAGCTGCATTACGGTTTCGAGAGAAGCCGCGATACCTACGAAACCTACCACGCCTTCGAGGCGACGGACATTGAGGAAGAGGTGGATGACGCCGCAATCGAAGAGAGACTCGCTGGCCTGCTCGACTGCAGCCCGGATGACGAAGACTTTGACTGCAAATCCATGCGCATTGCCCTCCCTGAGAGAACGGTGGAGCGCATCCGGGCGGAGGGCTATGCGGCCGGCAGGGTTAGCGTACTGTCCCAGATGATCGAAGGCCCGTGGAATAACGACGCCTGCAAGGGCTACGCCATCATGGCAATGGTACGCGCTGGCCTCGACCCGGAGACGATCCGCAAGGTCAGCAGTGCGATGACCGACTGCTTCGACGACACCACGGTCGCGGAGGCTGGCCGGTACTATGTGAAAGGAGCGGTTCGATGAATGACGCGGCTATGATCGCCGAACGGTACGGCATCACCGAGAAGTGCGCATCACTTGAACGCGACCTACTGGGCATCGACGGTGTGACCAGCGTGGAGTTTGACCTGAACGGGTTCCTTGATGACATTCATCAAGTGATCGTTCTGGTCGGGTACGATTTCCACATCGTCACAAGAAAGCTGCGGCTCGCTGTTGACGTGGTGAACACGGCGTATCTGCATGGGCTGGAAGAGTCGGGCGACAGGATCGAGGACTACGGTGAGCACCTGTACCTCGTTTTCAACTGCGGCCCGAGCTGGCCGAAGAAAGGAGAGGTTGAAGCATGAGCGACTATGAGAAGTTCCAACTGCAGTGGATGATCGACCACGGGCATTCTCTGCGCGAGCTGATGGAGGAGCTGCAAAGCCTTCAGTACGACGACCCCGAGGACAGCGACCAGATTTCAACCCCGATCACGGAGCTGTTCGAGAGATGGGAGCAGGACAGAGGGTTTAGGTCTGAAATCTGGCCTTGCGAAGCCGAGTACGAGGGCTGCGAGGGCAAAGACGCGGCTGGTGGGAAAATCATTCTGCTTTTCAGCGACGATGACGGCGTGTTCGACACGGCTTTGTATCGCGTCAGAAACTACGACGGCCACAGGTTCGCGCAGAGCCTCGGGAACGCAGAGATGAAGTGGAGGCACAGTGAAGATGAATACTTTGACTTTGTGCTTACTTCGCTCCGAGAGGACGGGTACGACATCGAGGAGATAGAGGATTACGAAGTATTCGACATGGGCATATAGGAGGAGACCCGGAATGAACCAGTCAAAGTATATCTACCTGCTGGCCGGCCCGTCTGGCTCTGGCAAATCCAGCGTTGCCCGCAAAATATCGGAATGGTACGGCTTCAAAGAGGTGTGGTCGTACACCGAACGCCCGCCTCGATACGCTGGCGAGCCGGGTCACATCTTCGTGACACCGGAAGAGTTCGATGCCGCTGGCCCCATGTGCGCGTTCACACTCTACAACGGCTACCGCTACGGGGTGCCACAGTCGGAGATTGACAGCAGCCTTCTGTACGTCATTGACCCCGCTGGCATCGAATACATGAAAAACCACTATGCGGGAAGCAAGGGTATTGCGGTGATCGGGATATGGGCGCCCGAAGAAGTGAGAAGGGAACGCATGATTTCCCGAGGCGACGCCCCTACGACGGTGGATGAACGCCTGCGTATCGACGCAGAAGAGTTCAAAACGCTGCACCTCATGTCGGATGTGTGGCTCCGCAATATGGATCTGGACGTTACGGCTGAAATGGTGAGCGCCTATATTTTTGCAAAGGAGAAGCAGGTATGAGCAGAACGAAGATCGAGCGGCGCTACCGTAAGATGCAGGCCGACGCGAAGGCGTTCGGCGCGGAACTTCTGACCGAGGAGAGCATTTTCATTGACGATGACCACCTCGATTGTGTGTGGTACGGCGGCTATATTGGCGGCCTGAGATACAAGGGCTATGAGGTGTCCATCGAGGTACATGGAGACGTCGAGATTACCGGCTTCATGAATGGCCGCGATTTCCTGTATAAGAACAAGCAGAACACCGGCGCGATGAACATGGCGGCGTCTGACGCTCTGAGAACTACCTTCAAGAGTGATGCGGAGTTGTGGGACGCCCTCGATGCAGACGAAGAGGCTGAAAACAAGGTGGCTTTTGAGAACAATAGCTGGATCGAGGCATTCGTGAAAGACCCGAAGGGACATTGGCATGGGTCGAGCGTCGTGGATGACGCGGACGATGTCCTGGATGCCTGCGGAGGTATCTCTGGATGGATTGACTGGCTCAATGAAAACTACATCAAGGAGGATAAGGCATGAGCAAACACATCACTCGGGAGGTTTGGGCGGCGGCCGGGGACTTCTACAAAGCGGCACAGCCCGGAGACACCGTGGACGAGCAGATCGTCAATGACTTTCGAGACTGCGTCCCGCCGGCGTCGATGTCGAGCGGGTATCTGCAGGTGGGCGAGGCATACGACCACATGGTAGACGAGAACGGCCGATGGCGCCCGACGTTTATGACGTTCGCCTTCAAGGATGGAGTCTGGGTCTACTGCGGGTGCTGCTTCCACGGCGAAACCGTTCACCGCCAGCGCGTTTGAATACCTGTATCGGGGAGTAAAAGACAGGAAAAGAGACAAAAAGAGAGTAACAAGAATTGATGGAGAGCAAACGGGATTGAAGTTCACCATCAACCTGTATTATCGTGTAGCATAGAAAATCTGGAGAGTCCGAGGGGGACAAGAAATCCAGACGAAACGGAAAGACAACAAGGAGGTTCAACGCATGAGCAAGATACTTTTCACTTCGGAATCGGTCACGGAAGGCCATCCCGATAAAGTTTGCGACCGCATCTCTGACGCAGTGCTCGACGAGGTCATGAAGCATGACCCGAATGGCCGTGTGGCCTGCGAGACCTGCTGCACGACCGGCATGGTGCTGGTCATGGGCGAGATCAGCACGGAGCATTACATCGACTTCGCCGGTATCGCCCGCGGCGTCCTGAAGGACATCGGCTATGACAGCCCCGAGGCGGGATTTGACGGCAACACCTGCGCGGTGATGGTAGCCATCGACGAGCAGAGCCCCGACATCGCAATGGGAACCAACGACGGCGTCGGCGGAGCGGGGGATCAGGGAATGATGTTCGGCTACGCCTGTAACGAGACACCGGATCTGATGCCCCTGCCGATCACGCTGGCGAATAAGATGGCATACCTGCTGATGAAGAAGAGAAAGGACGGCACAATCCCTCACATTCTCCCCGATGGAAAGACACAGGTAACGGTGGAGTATGACGAGGGGGGCAACCCGGTACGGGTTGACACCGTCGTCATCTCTACCCAGCATGAGGAGTGCGTTGCACCCGAGGATCTGGAGGAACCCCTGAAGGAGCACGTCATCAAGCCCGTCCTCGACGAGCTGCTGACCTACCAGCCCGATATGGACGTTGGCACCTACAACCTGTTCGTCAATCCCACGGGCCGTTTCGTCAAGGGCGGCCCCGCCGCAGACTCGGGCCTCACCGGACGCAAGATCATTGTGGACACCTACGGCGGCTATGCCGCGCACGGTGGCGGTGCCTTCTCTGGTAAAGATCCCACTAAGGTTGACCGCTCCGCAGCGTATGCGGCCCGCCACATCGCAAAGAACATCGTGGCTGCCGGCATCGCTGATAAGTGTCAGGTTCAGCTCGCCTATGCAATCGGCGTACCGCAGCCCGTGAGCATCCGAGTCGATACCTACGGCACCGGCAAGTACGCCGAGAATAAGATCTGCGACGCCATCGAGGCCGTCTATGATCTGACCCCCAGAGGCATTATCAACTGGCTTGACCTGCGCAAGCCCGTCTACAAGAACACTTCCGCCTACGGCCACTTCGGCAACGTCATCGGCGAGGAGCGCACTTGGGAGAAGACGGACACTGCAGAGAAGCTGCTCGAAGCCATCAAGTAAGCGCAACAGACCCAGCAAGGCGCTGCTTGGTGAGAACCCCTGAGTATCACAACCATACGGTGCCTGAGGGCCTGCAACCTGCATCGAAATCGCCACGACGGCGGTGCGGTGAGGCGGAGGGCCATCGGCTGGGTATGTGTCACCCCTAAAAAGGGATTTCACAGCCTGCCGCAGCGAGGCGCGAGGCATCCGAACAAGGTCACAAAAATGCGTAGCGACACCGTAAAACCTTGCTTTAGGTAGGCCGTATGGTACAATAAAGTAAAGATATTCAGGAGGCAATCACATGGCAATTATGACAGGTCGGTACAGCAACAAGGAACTCCGAAACGATGGGTATTATCCCGTCGGCATCAGCGTCGGCAAGCCCAGATTTTCAACTGGGTACGAGATCCGCGAACAGTGCTACGCGCTGGCTCCGCGGTACGATATGCTGAAGCTGGGCTATGAGGAGTACAAGGCCGAGTATTTCAAGAAGCTGGATAAGATCGGCGTCGATAAGATTATCGGCATCGTCCAGCGGCTTGACGCCAAGGCTCAGGAGGAAGACAAGAAGCTGGTTCTGCTTTGCTTCGAGGACATCCGCAAGCCTGAGAACTGGTGCCACCGCACGTTGTTCGCGGAGTGGTGGCTGGCCCACACCGGCGAGGTCATCGAGGAGATGCCTGAGGCTGACGCTGTGAAGCAGCCCAAGGCGGCACAGCCGCCCGAAGAGAAAGTTGAGCAACTGAGCCTGCTGTAACAGGCGGGCCGGTGATGTGCGGTGGCGGAATAGGTAGACGCGGCAAGGGTATGCGGCGCAGAAGGGCACAACAGAACGCAGACCTATTGGGGTTAAGTAGCTACCTCGGACGGGAAGAAAGCACGTTGTACGCTGCCTGCGCTATGCGGGGTGACAAATCCCCGCCCGCACATCAATACCCGGAACTGGTGAAAGAGCATCACGCCCTCTATCCTTGAGGGAGTTCCTGCCTCGCAAGTAGGGTTCCGGTCCATATACGGGCGAATGTTCCAAGGCTGGCGATGCGGTCTCCAAAACCGCGTGTGGTGGGTTCGATTCCCAACCGTCCGTGCCATAAGCCCCGACCATCGGGGCAACATCCGGGAATAGTGAAAGGCATCACGCTCGGCATCCTGTCGAGAGTTTCCGCCCCGCAAGCGGATTCCCGGTCCATATCCGGGCTTGGTGAAAGTGCATCATTCCTGCCTCCCCGGCAGGAGTTCCAGCCTCGCAAGCTGGGGCCCGGTCCAGAATACGAGAAAGGTAGTCGGAGAACCGGCTGCCTTTTCTCTTGCATCGAGGAGTGACTCCATGAGGAAGATCGGACTAATCGTGGCGGTCGAGGAAGCGGCTCTTCGCCAGAAATACGGCGAGGGCTACGATTTGAACGACGGCTACGGCACAGTGCTTTATCAAACCGCCAAAAGCCAAGTCTACGCCCTGTATAGCGGCGCAGGTGAGATTTTCGCGGCCGCCGCAACACAATACCTTATCGACCGCTACGAAGTCGCTGCGGTTCTTAATTACGGCGTAGTGGGAGGCTGCAGAGAAGACCTGATGGCTGACGAGCCTTGCCTCGTTGACTGCGTGGTGCATTGGCAGTACGACCTATCCGACGTGGACGGTGTGCCTGTTGGTCGGTACACGGAGTACCCAGACCGACGGCTCCCGACCAACGAGCGTCTCATGGAGACAGCCAGCCGAGTGTTTCCGAACCTGCGTCATGTGTGCTGCGCCTCTGGCGATAAGTTCATGGGCAAGGCGGAGGAGAAGCTCTGGCTCAACAAAGAGTTCGGCGCGGATGTGTGCGACATGGAAGCAGCGGCGATCCTGCTGACCTGCGACCGCAACGACGTTCCGTGCCTGATGGTGAAAACGGTAGCCGACAGCGTTAGGGGTGGCGCTTCGGAATACTGGAGTGAAAAAGGCAGGACAGCGATGACCTGCATGGACATCGTCGATAAGCTGATCGACGAGATGTAAGTGAAGACCGCGACTGAGAGGTGACGACCGCAAGGCCGCCGCCTCTTTTTCGTGTTCTCGAAACCGATAGGAGGTCAGTACAATGGCGTTTTTTATGGACCCCGGAGCAATGTTCCTCGGGTGCCTGAACGGTGTTGAGCAGAAGTTTTTGATTGAGCTCATTAAGACCGCTCGGCGTTCCGGGTACACGCGGTTCGTAGAGCCATGCGCCGGTACATTCGCTATGGCAAATCTGGCAATCCAGTCGGGGTTCAAGCCTGAGCAGATCGAAACCAGCGACGTGAACATGATGACCTCAGTGATGGGCTATGCCATCACGGGCCAGTCTCTCGAACCGCTGCAGATCCACGCGCAGGGCTTCTCCGATGAAGAGCTGTTAGACCCAGCCGTGGCCCTGTACGCGCAAATCTATCTGCGGACATCGAAGAGCGCAGGGAACGAGTATTTCCACAACATCCTGCGCGACCTGCACGACAGGCGTGAAGAGCACATCGAGAGCATCCGCCGACAGCTTGAGGCCACGAAGAGCCTGCTCGGCGGCATGAGCTACCGCCCGCTGGATATGTGGGATCATCTCCGCGAGGTGAAGGACGACCCGCATACGATCATCGTGGCGAACCCGCCGACGTACTTCGCCGGCTATGAGAAGTTCTACGACACGCAGGGCAAGATGACTTGGAAAGAGCCGCCCTACGGTATGTTCGACCCTGAGACCGGCCACCAGCAGCTCTACGACATGATGATGGACGCCCCGGCCCTGCTTCTGTGCTATCAGGAGAAACGGGCAGGTGAGGCCGTCGGCCACACCATCTTTGCCCGCTCTGGGACACGCGCCGACCTGAACTCGTACATCACGACGAACAGGGAAGAGGAAGCCGTGGCCCTCGCCAAAGGGAAGAAAATCAAGCGCCCTCAGGAGGGCAAGCTGGAGCCTCTGAAATGCAGTATGCTCCCGCTCGACTATGAGATCACGGAGGACAGCGACATCCGAATTATCCAGATCGCCGGCGCCAACGCACAGTATTACCGGATGCTCTGGACGCACAACTTCGTCGGCTCGCAGGCGACCTACAACCGCGCCGTCCTGATTGACGGCTATGTGGCTGCGGTCTTCGGTATCTCGAAGATGGCAGCGGACTCCATCTTTGTGTGGTACGTCATGAAGGCACCGCACAAGCTGTACCGCCTCGGCCGCCTCTGCTATATGCTGGCTCAGAACCAGAGCTTCGTGGACACGCTGCTCGACGACATCGACCAAGAGAAGGTCACGAAGATGCGGACGGCCATGCTCACGAAGTACGCCGAGAACAAAGAGGTTCGCGGCATCATGAAGCTGGTCAACCGGCAGGAGGACGCAAAGAACGGGTACAAGCTGACCTATGAGGCCGCCCTTGTGGCTGGCCGTGACGAGAAGGCTACGTTGGCCGAATGGCTGAGGAGGGAGAAACAATGGCAGCAGAAGAGAGCACAGCAATGAGCTACGAGAAGATTTACGACATGGGCACTGGCCTGATTATTGCCAAAGTCCAGCTCGATAAGGTGCGGGAGCAGGACATCAACGCCCGCATCATGAAGAAGGAAATGCAGGATCAGCTTACCGCGAACATCAAGAACCGCGGCCAGCTTGAGAGTCTGCCCCTGCTGGTGGAGAAAGATGGCGTTCTGGAGATTATCTCCGGCCATCACCGCATCAAGAGTGCCCGCGCCGCAGGCATGAAGGAAATCATCGCCATCATCGACGTGAGCGGTCTGTCCCGCTCCAAGATCGCGTCGAAGCAGTTGGCCCACAACGCCATCAGCGGCTTCGATGACCCGTCCATCCTGCGCGAGATCTGCAAGATGCTTGACGACGTGGACGATATGCTGGAGAGCTATATCGGCAAGGACATCATGGAGGAGCCTCTGGAGCAGTACGATAAGCTGCTGTCCCCGGCGGTGCATTTCGACTTCAAGAACATCACGTTTTCGTTCCTGCCCCATCAGGTGAAGGATATGGACGCGCTGGTGAAGAACCTTGAGTCCTCGGCACCTGAGATTATCGGTGTCGCGCCCTACGAGCAGTGCAAGCAGTTCATCGAGGCGCTGGCCCGCTACCAGAAGTTCTCCGACATCCGCAACGTCGGCGCCGCCATCCACTCCATGATCGAGAGCGTCACGGAGAAGATGGACGAGGTCGGCTTCAAGGACGACGAGGAGTGGACGTATCTGACGAAGATTTTCGGCAGCAACGCCATCCCTGCGGAGTCTGCGGCTACCATTACGAAGGCCATCAAGAAGGCCGAGAAGGACGGTGCTATCACGAGCAAGAACCGTTGGCAGTTGATCGAAATGCTTGCCACCGAATATCTGGCAGGAAAGTGAGTGATGTGATATGCCGGCCCTCAGCAAGTACAATCCCGAATACCACGACGATTGGGCTTGGTCGCTGGCAATCAAGGGAGCCACGAACGACGAGATTGCCGAGGCTTTCGGCATCTCGACGCGCACCTTTATTCGCTGGAAGCAGGAGCATGAGAGCCTGAACGACGCAGTCGAGCGAGGAAAGAACATCGCCGACTCTAAGGTCGAGAAGGCGCTTTATCAAAGGGCTTTGGGCTACCAGATTACCGACACCGAGAAAACGATTGACATGGATAAGGACGGCAACCCGAAGCCCGTCCGCATCAAGAACACGACGAAGAACATAGTGCCAGACACTATGGCAATTATGTATTGGCTGAACAACCGCAAGCGTACCCAGTGGGCGCAGCGGCAGGAAGTCGCCCTCTCCGCCGGCGATGATTCCGAAGATGTTCTGATCTATCTCCCCGCAAACGGCAGGGACGATGGCGACCAGCAAGAGTCCTGAGAGAAAAGTCCGTGTGCTGAAGCCGCAGTTCGGCCCGCAAGAGAAGTTTCTTGCGACCCCTGCGGACATCTGCATCTACGGCGGAGCGGCCGGCGGCGGCAAGACCTACGGCCTGCTGCTGTCGGCGTTGAGATACAAGAATGTCAAGGGCTTCGGCTGCACGATCTTCAGGAAGAACTACAAGCAGATTTTCGCCCAAGGCGGTCTGTGGGATGAAGCCCAGAAGATGTACCACGGTATCAACGGGGCACAGCGCAAAATCTCAGACGGCACATGGTCGTTTCGAGACAAGGACGGCAACGAGGTTTCCAAGGTGTCCTTCGCGCACATCGAGCGTTCGGAAGAGCTGGACAACTGGCAGGGCGCTCAGATCTGCGAGATCGGCTTCGACGAGCTGACGCATTTCAGCGAGGAGATTTTCTTCTATATGCTGTCCCGTAACCGTTCGACCTGCGGCGTCAGGCCGTTCGTTCGAGCGACCTGCAACCCTGACGCTGATAGCTGGGTTGCGAAGTTCATTTCGTGGTGGATCGACCAAGACACCGGCTACCCCATTCCTGAGCGTTCGGGCCTCATTCGCTACATGATTCGGCGTGACGAGGTCGTTTACTGGGCGGACACCAGAGAGGAACTCTGGGAACGCTTCAATTTGACCACACCGGAAGAGAAGAACGAGCCGAAGTCGGTGACGTTCATCATGTCTTCCGTGTACGACAACCAAGAGCTGCTGCGTATCGACCCCGGCTACCTGTCCAACCTGAAGGCGCTGTCGGTCATCCAGCGTGAGCGGCTTCTCAAAGGCAACTGGAAGATCAGGGCCGCCGCCGGCCTGTTCTTCAAGAGAACGCAGCTCGGCGAGATCCTGACCATCATGCCGCAGGACGTCATCCAGTGGGTTCGCTGCTGGGACTTGGCGGCAACCGAAAAGACCGAAAATGGCGACCCTGCCTACACCGCTGGCGTCCTTATGGGCAAGCGGAAGAATGGCCGGTACGTCATCGCGGACGTCATCAACAAGCAGATGAACGCCTCCGATGTGCGAAAGACGATAAAGCTGACTGCTCAGGCAGACCGTGCGGCGTACAAGCGCGTCCGCATCCGCCTGCCGAAAGACCCCGGCCAAGCCGGTAAAGAGCAGGCAGAGTCCTACATCAAGTTCCTGTCTGGCTTCGACGTTACGGCCGTCGCTGAAAGCGGCAGTAAAGAGGCCAGAGCCGAGCCTATGGCCGCACAATGGCAGGCCGGCAACTTCGACATCATGTATGGCGAGTGGAACGAGGCGTATCTTACGCAGCTTGAGAACTTCCCGGACGGAAAGTTCAAGGATATGGTCGATGCAAGCGCCAACGCATTTGCGGAGATCGAGACGAAGACGGCGTTCAACGTCGGCAACCTGATTTGAGAACAAGCAGAAAGAGGTGAGAGGGTATGGACGACAGACGCAAAGACCAAGCCGAGCGCATCGTGAAAAGGTACGCCCACCTGATCGAGATGCAAGCTGGCAAGGCCGTTCGCCCCTACCGAGCCGACGGCTATGTGAACATGATGAACAAGTACGGCACGAGCAAGGACACCACGGAAGGGTATCGGTTCCGCGCCGAACCCGTGGTTCCCGATGAACTGCTCACCATGTACTACGAGGGCAACGGCCTGTTTGCGAAAATCATCGACACGCCCGCAGAGGAGGCCATCAAGCATGGCTTCACGCTGGAGAGCACCAAAGATCAGAAGATTGAGGACTTCTACACGGAGGCCCTCGACGAGCTGGACTGGGAAGAAACGGCCATGACCGCCATCCGCTGGGCGCGGCTCTTCGGAGGCTCCATCGCTGTGATGATGATTAACGACGGCCGCGGCATCGACGAGCCTCTGGACTGGCGCAACATCCGGTCGATTGACGATATTCGCGTCTATGACCGCTCTGTGATCCAGCCCGACTACCAGAGTATGTTCTCCTACGACCCGCGTGACCCGTTCCGCACCAGAGGCTCCCGCCTCGGTATGCCTGAGTTCTACCATGTGACGAGCCGCACCGGCACGTTCACCGTCCACGACAGCAGGTGCCTCGTGTTCCAGAACGGCATCCTGCCGGAGAACACGACCAACTCGATTTACCAGCTCTGGGGCATCCCTGAGTATGTGCGCATCAACAGGGCCATCCGCGACGCGGAAGTGGCCCACGGCAGCGCAACGAAGCTGCTCGACCGCTCCGTTCAGGCGGTCTACAAGATGAAGGATCTGGCCGCAGAGCTTGCCACCGAAGAGGGTGAGGACAGAGTCCTGCGCCGTCTGCAGACGATTGACATGGCCCGCGGCCTGCTGAACAGCATCACCATTGACAGTGAGGGCGAGGACTACGACTTCAGGCAGTTCCAGTTCAGCGGTGTCTCCGACGTCATCGACTCGACCTGCAACTTCTTGTCGGCGCTGACCTCAATTCCGCAGACCATTCTCTTTGGCCGTTCGCCGGCAGGCATGAACGCCACGGGCGACGCCGATCTGGAGAACTGGTACAACTATCTGGAGCGCATCCAGAAGCGCATGGTGAAGAAGAACCTGCGCTACCTGCTGTCGGTCATCTTCCAAGCTGGCGTTCGCACCGGCGAAGTGGATGAAGTGCCGAAGATCAAGGTGGAGTTCAACCCTCTGTGGTCGCTCAGCGACACGGAGCAGGCAGACCTTGACCAGAAACGGGCGCAGACACAGTTCACCAGAGCGCAGACTGCCCAGCTCTACATCGACAAGCAGGTTATCGACCCGAGCGAGGTTCGCGCAAAGCTGGCCGACAGCGAGGAGTTCGACGTCGAGAATATGCTCGACGAATACGACGACGAGGATCTGTTCCCCGACGAGCCTGCAGAGGGCGATCCGGTTTCCGGTGATGTTGGGCAGAACATTTTCGAGCAGGGCCAGTTTGCTGACTACGCAAAGGGCGTTGACCTGAAGAAAGCAATCGAAGACCCGAGCCTCCTGAACCGCGAGATGCTCGATAAGTTGTCGGCCAAGTATGCCGAGGGAACCAGCACCGAAGAGCATAAGAAAGACCCCGGCGGCGATGGCGAAGCTCCCACTGCCGCACCTGCAGCGACCAAGCTGCCGCAGGACATGAGCGACGAGGAACGCCAACAGTCAGCCGCCAATGCCCCGCAAAATCGCGCTAAAGCCTCGGTACAGGGTGTCAAGGGCGATGGGAATACATCTACCCCCGAAGATACAAAAGCCTGTGTAGGCGTTCTGGTGGTCTCTCAGGGCAGAGTTCTGAGCGGCACCAGAAAGACGGAGTTCGGCCACGGTCTGATCTGCGGCCCCGGCGGTCACATCAAGGACGGCGAATCTCCGAAGCAGGCGGCGTTCCGTGAAGCCGAGGAAGAGTTCGGTATCAGCCCGAAAGAGCTGATCCCGCTCGGCCGAGGCCCTATGGAGCCAGATACCGGCATCGAGCCGTACATTTTCCTCTGTACCGAGTACGAAGGCGAGCCGAATTGTGTAGACGGCGAAATGGCCGACCCACAGTTCAGAACGCTGGAGGAAATCGAACTGCTGACACCGTCGCTGTTCCAGCCGTTTGCCGATGATGTGAAGCTCCTGAAAGCAATCCTTCGAGGTGAACGCGACCCTTTTGAGACAGACGCCGACGACGTTGACTGGGTGACTATCAACGGAACCCACACGCCGCTGGAGGGTGGCGTAGCCATCGGCGGAGGAAAGCTGCACGGGAAGAGCTTCAGCAAAGCAAAATCCAGCAAGGGCGAACGGCGCACGGCCATCACCGGCACCAAGTCGTTTGCGGACGTCCACGACGCGGATACGTTCTTCGGGGTACGCCCCGACCGAAAGCTGCGGAGCGAGAACCGTGAGGAATACGACCGGCTGAGAAGCGAGTACGAGAACTCGCCCGTGAAGAAGTGGAACGATAGCCTCTCGGGCGAAGAGACGGACGCCATCATGAACTACGCTGGCTCTGATTACAGCGGCATCAACGGTCTGCTCCGCGGCGAAATGACCGAGCGCATGGTTGAGAACTGGAACGCCACGGGCAAGACCGACGTTCGGGATATGATCCAGCGCGTCGAGTCCGGTATCGACAAGTTCGAGCTGAAAGAGCCAATTACCGTGTACCGCACCTGCGAGAAGGACGTGTTCGAGTCCCTGTCCCAGAAGGTAGGGAGCACGTTCCGAGACAACGCCTTCACGAGTACGACCGTGCTGAATGAGAGCGTCGCCAGCGGCAACGTCCGCATGGAGATCAACGTGCCAGCCGGCAAGGGCGTCGGTGCCTACATCGGTTCGACCTACGGCCAGCCTGACGAGCACGAGTTCCTGCTCCAGCGCGGGACGGAGTTCACCGTCCGTGGTGTCAGCAAGGTCGGCGACAGCTACACGATCAAGATGGATGTTACCGGCCGCGAACCGCAGGACTTCCAGTACGCCACCAAGGAGCAGGTAATCGAGCGTTGGAAGCGCCTCGGCATTTACGAGGAAGGCGACCCGCAGCTCAACGAGATTTGAGGTGAAAGAACATGAGTTTGTCCCGAGAACAGCTTACAGCCATGATGGGCGGCAAGCGGCACTTCAACTGGTCGAACGGCGATCTGACGCCGGTGAAAGACGAGATTGATGCTGACGGTGGCCCCGGCTCGGGCAACCACGGCCATGAAGGAGTTCCGGGCCAAGTGGGCGGCTCTGCGCCATCCCTGACGCCTGCTGCCTCGAAACTGCTTCACGGGAAAAGTGAAGACTTCAAGGCGGAGTTTCTGGTGGAAAAGGGAATGCGCTTCCGAGAGGTCGATAAGGCCATTCAGGCCGGCAAGCTCGACGAGTTGGTAGATGAAAAGCTGCGAGAGGTCGCAAAAGAGCGGAAGCGCGTAGCTGATAAAGCCCCTGACGACTCGAAGGTCAGAAAATCGGCAGAGAAGGCCAGCCTTGAAATCCGCAACAACGCGGATGAAACCCTCGTGTCGTATGACGAAGACGGAAACGAAATCGCCAGAGACACCGGAAGCGCACACGGCGTAAAAAGCGGCCAGAACAACGCGGCATACTCCACCCTGCATAATCACCCCGGCGATACGGATAGCTGCTTCTCGGACACCGATGTCCGTAGCTTTGCCAATGCCGACGAACAGGTCATGTATATGACCAGCAAGACCAAGCTGTATTCGTTACAGAAGACGAGCGACTATGATGGCTACTCTGCAAGGTCGGTGGCTACGCACCTTGAGTCGCTTGAGAAGAAGTATCAGGACGGCGACATGACGCGCAACGACCTAATTGCGGAGACGGACTTGTATCTCCAGCTACACGCGCACGAGTACGGGCTGGTCTACAAGCAGCAAGAGGTAGATGGGAAATAGGCAGAGCGGACAATGACCGCCCTGCTTTTCTTTTGCCCACAACCCATCGCCAAACCTGCGTAAATGACCGTAAAGGGGGCTTTGTCTTTGACCAACAACCAATACCAAGAGGCGGTTAAAAAGGCTGTACGCCCCAAGTTCCGGGGTAATAGACCCCTTCCCGCAAAGACCATCCCGCAATACCCGCAATCCGCAGAGCGTGAGTACCGCCGTATCGCCGGTGCCTATATGCGGCTGCTGAACGAGGAACTGAAGAAGAAACTGCCCGCCATGATGAACGAGTACAAGCGGGAACGGCATGGAGACTCCCGACTGGATGACAGCCGCGACCTCGACGCACGCATCCGCCAGATGCTTCAGGAAGTGTCTGCGGCTCTGGAAAAGCGCATCTCGCAGTTCGGCCTCGACAGTAAAATCCAGCAGATCGCCAAGATGACGCGGAACACCTCAGTACGAGAGTGGAAACGTGCCGTCAAGGACACGCTGGGCATTGACATTCTGGACGACTACTACTCGGGCGAGTTGTACGAGCAGGCTATCCAGAGATGGATTGCCGAGAACGTGGCCTATATCAAGAGTCTGCCGACCGAGACGCTCGGCAATATGCGGCAAATCATTCTGGACGGCTACCTGAATGGCCGACCGATCCGAGACATCCAGAAGGACATCCAGAGCGAGTACGGCACGTCCAAGCGCCACGCTCAGCTTTTGGCCCGCGACCAGCTTGCGACGCTGAACGCACAGATCACGAAGATGCAGCAGACCGATGCAGGCTGCAAGAAGTATCGGTGGTCTACGTCCCACGATTCCCGCGTCCGCCCGTGCCATGCGGCGCTGAACGGGAAGACCTTCGATTGGAACGACCCGCCTGAGATGTGGTACGACACCAAAGCTGGCCGAGTCTACACCGGCCGCAAATGCCACCCCGGCGAAGACTACTGTTGCCGATGCGTGGCAATCCCCGTGTTCGACTACGACGGGGTGAATATCCCCATGAAATAATCAGGCGAGGAGGAGAGGATATGGAAACGAAAGAGAAGATCAAGGTCTTCATCGACTTCCAGAACGGCAAGACCGTTTGCATCTGCAAGCGCAGCCGCAAACGCTGCGGCAAGAACTGTTCGCCTGAGGTAGTCGAAAGGGACAAGTTCGCTGAATGGGAACGCACCTTCCATCGTGACCGCTTCGGAAAGAGCGAATAGGTGGTGAGTGCGATGACCAGATATAGACCCACCCGAAGCCGTGACGCTCCCGCAGGAGCGCACCCGGCGCCAAATTCAGAAGAAAGGAAGGAAGAGCCGTGAAGAACGCTTGTGCAATCAGCAGTCTTGCGCGTCAGCTTGGCAAGGTGAGCGAAAAGCTCGACAGCCTTGCGATGGGCGTACAGGACACTGAACAGTCCGCTCCTGATCTGAGCGACGTGTATCAGGGTTTGCTTCTCGACGAGATCGAGCACGTCCAGATTTTGACGCTGGAACTCACCAAGGCCGTTGTGGCTGCGGCAGAGGCAACCAACGCCGACGAGGGCGGAAGTGTCTTCGCTGCCGGCGACCTGACCGCTGAAAAGGCCGGGGACGGTGACGGAGACATCGGGCAGAGTGAGGAGAAGAAGTGATGCTCACGCTGCAGAACACTCCGAAAGGAGGTGGGCCCAATGAGTGAGGCCCCGAAATTATCTCAGGTGATCCGTCTGGACAGCCTCCCGCTGAACCAGACGTATTTCACTCCCGAAGGCTACCTGATGGACAGGCCAATCCTGACCAGCACGGGTATCTTCGAGTACACCAACCCTGACGGGAGCGTCAGGAGGGAGCTTCGGCTCCCTGAGGAAGTCTTCGCTGCTGAGAGTCTTGCCTCGTATCAGGGCAAGCCCATCATCATCACGCATGATGCGGGTTTGGTGGACAAGGACAACGTCCAGAAGCACCAGATCGGCACCATCCTGACGGAAGGGTATCGAAGCGGGGATGACGTCCGTGCGGAGATCGTCATTCACAACACCGACGAGATGCGGTATTGCGGCCTGAAGGAGCTGTCCCTCGGCTACAATCTGACGCTCGATGAAACGCCGGGTGAGTGGAACGGCCAGCACTACGACGCCATCCAGCGGGACATCCGCATCAACCACTTGGCCTTGGTCCGGGAAGCCAGAGCCGGTGAACAGGCGCGGTTAAATATTGATGGCCGTGATCCTGCAAGAACTCTCAAAGGAGGAAAAGTCATGAAGAAGAAAAATGCTCCCAAGAATGCTCGTCGCGCTGATGGCGTTCTGTCCCCGGAAGAGCTCGCCAAGGCCATCGAGGAGTACAAGGCCCGCCGCGCTCAGCGCCTCGCCGCCAAGGCCGACGAGGACCCCACCGAGGGTACTGATCCCGTAGTCAGCGCCAAGCCCACCAACGCCCCCGCTGCCGCGCAGGATGACGACGATACCGTTGTCGCTCCCGCCGGTCAGGAGCCTCAGACCGTCGAAGAGAAGGTGGCGGCCGTCAAGGACAACCGCGACCGCCGCGATGCTGACGGCGACCCCGAGGATCTGGAGTCCGCGAAGGGCGTCATCGCAAATCAGGACGAGGACATGGACATCCTGTTCGACATCATCGACACTCTGCTCGCGCAGAAGGAGTTCGACGAGGCTGGCTGCACCGAGCCTCAGACCGACGAGGGCGATGACACCACCGACGAGAACAACGACGAGGGTGACGACACCGACAATCAGGACAGCGACGACGACGCGATTCCCACCGCGACGCCTGCCGACTACACCAAGGGTGAGGTTCTGAACGCCGACAGTATCGACGCCATCATCCGCCAGCGCGTGAAGATCGGCATGATTGGCAAGGCTCTGAACCTCGACGGCGTTGAGGACATGAGCATCTCCGCCGCCAAGAAGGCCATCATCAAGGCTGTGCGCCCCGAGATGCGTCTGGACGGCAAGAGCGATGCGTTCGTGAACGCCGCGTTCGAGTATGCCGCTGCTGACGTTGAGGCTCGCGGCAAGAAGGACGTTGGCTACCAGAAGAAGCAGATGTTCAACCGCGACTCTCGCACTCCTGCCAGCAACGGCGTCGGTTCCGCTGATGCCGCCCGTCAGAAGATGATCGAGCGTCGTCAGAATAGAGCAAAGGAGGAAAAGTAACATGAGTGCTCAGACCAAGTACGGTTATTCCACCCCTATTGGCGCGGCTGGCGGTATCGTTGATGTCGCTCCGCACCAGATCGACACTTTCCTCAACGAAGAGGAGAACGGCGTCCTGAAGTTCGGCGTTGGCGTCGTTCAGGGCAGCAAGCCCGGTGTCAATATCGCCCTGCCCGAGAAGGCCGCTACCGCCGCCAAGTTCGAGGGTATCACCACCAACAACCGCACCACCGAGTACGATCTGGAGGGCAAGCTCGCCGTTCGTAAGGGCGCTGCCGTCGGCGTTATGCGCTACGGCAAGATTTACGGCCGCGTGGCTGAAGGCGTCGAGCCTGCCTACGGTGACAGCGTTTACCTGATTACCGAGGGTGAAGAGGCTGGCTGCTTCACCAACGCGGCTTCCCAGGCCGAAGGCTCCACCACCATCGCTGTCAAGGGCCGCTTCGTCGGCGGTGTCGATACCAACGCCCAGATTGCCCCGATTGAGCTGTTCAATCAGGCCCAGGCGTAAGAAAAGGAGGAACGTGAATTATGGCTACCAAAAAGCACATGAACTATGATAGCGACGAGGCCATGACCCTGCGGGGCTCCAAGATCCCCAAGGCTATCATGGCTTCCGAGGGCACTCGCTTCGACAGTACCGAGGATGCTTCCGTCTTTTTCGCCCGTGAACTCGACCACGTCAAGGCTCAGTCCTACGACGTCGAGTACCCCGAACTGACGGCCCTGCACCTGTTCCCGCAGAGCTCCGAGGCCGACCCCGGCGCGGAGACCATCACCTACTACACCTACGACAAGACTGGTCTGGCGAAGATCATCGACAACTACTCCACCGACCTGCCCCGTGCGGACGTGACCGGCAAGCCCAGCTTCGCAAAGATCAAGTCCATTGGCGACAGCTATGGCTACTCCGCTCAGGAGATGCGCGCTTCTCGTCTGGCTGGCAAGTCTCTGGATGCCCGTAAGGGTGAGTCCGCTCGCTACCAGATCGACGCCCTGACCAACAAGATCGCATGGTGCGGCGACGAGGAAAGCGGCCTGATGGGCGTTCTGTCCGACGGCCAGAACATTCCTCTCTACACCATCGGCGCCAACGCCAGCGGCAAGACCAAGTGGGCTGAGAAGTCCGCCGACGAGATCCTCGCCGACGTGAACGGCATGGCGAAGCAGGTGGCGAAGATCACCAAGAACGTCGAGCGCCCCGATACCCTGTGTGTCCCCGCTGACGTGTTCATGGACATCTCCACCCGCCGCATCCCCGACACCAGCACTACGGTTCTGGCGTTCATTCAGGAGCACGCTCCGTACATCAAGAACGTCGTGTCTACCGCTGAGCTGGATGCCGACTCTCCCGAGACCAATCCCTATGCGGTTGGCGGCAATCCTCAGGGCGTGGCGTTCCTGTTTAAGAACGACCCTCGCAAGCTGACTCTGGAGAACCCGATGCCGTTCTACCAGTACCCCCTGCAGGTCGAGAAGCTGGAGACCATCATTCTCTGCGAGGCCCGCACCGCTGGCGTCATCGTCTACTACCCGCTGTCCGCTCTGATCGCGGTCGGCGTGTCCTAAGAGGGGAAATTTTTATGGGGAGGTTGCCACGTGGCAATCTCCCCATAACATTTGCGTCAATCGAGAATAACGTCAGGCTGTCGAGGAGCCACCCTGCGGCAGCCCACGAATAACAGGAGGTTCATCATGAAGATCAGAAATAAGGGCTCCAAGATTATCAACATCGGCACGACGATCCTCATGCCCGATGCGTCTATGGACATCAACGAGGCCACTCTCAAGCTGCCCGCCATTCAGGCGTTCATCGCCAAGGGGTTGCTGGAGACCGACGAGAGCGAGGCCGCCTTCCAGAAGGCTGTCGAAGAGGCTGCTGCGAGAAAGCTGGAAGAGGATGCCAAGGTGAAGGCCGAGGCAGAAGCCAAGGCAAAGGCCGAAGCTGACGCGAAGGCCAAGGCTGAGGCGGAAGCTGCTGCCAAGAAGGCTGCAGAGGATAAGGCCAAGGCCGACGCCGCCAAGAAGGCCGCTGCAAAGGCTGCCGACGAGAACAAGTAAGGAGTGAGCGCCATGCAGGCCATTCAGTACATCCGACTGATCGGGAAAGAGTTCGTCTCCCTGACCGACGCGGAGCTTCACCTTTGGGTGGAGATGGTTCGCCCTATGGTGAGCCGCAAGCAGTTCGGGAAGCTGTATGAACAGGCGATTGCCTATCTCGTCTGCCACAAGCTGAAGATGGCCGGGTATGGCGAGAATCCGCTCGGAGATATGGGCGCTATCGGCATCGGTTTCGCTGTTGGAAGCGTGTCCGAGGGCGGGAGCAGCATCAGCTTCGGGGCGAATCAGAGTTCCAACCTCGCAACGGATGCCGAACTCGGTTTGACCGCTTACGGCGTTCAATTTCTCCAACTCCGACGGATGGTTATTGTCCCCATCCATTGCAGCGGCGAGCTTGACAGCTCTGGTGGCAAGGGGAAGAACGATCCGTGCATCGTGCCCGTCGCCTCCGACGCCGTCCTCGGCGGCATCAAGGTACGCCCCGGCTCTGGCCTGAAGCTGGAACCGGACGGGACGCTCTCTGTTGACAGGGAGGAACCGTGATGGCGTTGAGCATTTCAGACCTGACGCCTGAGGGCAGAAGGTATTTCGAGCAACTGCAGAAGCTCTCCCGGCTTGAAGTGCAGGTCGGGTTCCAAGAGGGCCAGACCTACGAAGACGGCACATCCCTTGCGGAAGTGGCCGCGTACAACGAACTCGGCACCTCTGACAGCCCAGCCAGACCGTTCATGCGACAGAGCTTCGAGAACCATGAGCCCGAACTGAAAGCAGCCTGTGAACAGGTGAACAAGACGCTGGCCGAGGGCGGCACGACAGAAGAGGCGCTCAAGGATTTGGGCGTTTTCTGCAAGGGCCTTGTGCAGCAGGAAATCGTCGATGGCGGCTTTGTGGCGAATAAGCCATCCACCATCAAGAAGAAAAAGTCCGAGCAGCCCTTGATCGACACCGGCCACATGAGGCAGTCGGTTGACTTCGTTATCAAGGAACGAGGTGATTGACCGTGAACATTACGCTGTTCAACAAGAAATACTGGGTGCGCCGGTTCAAGGAACCGCAGAACATTCGCGGCTACATCACCGCGGACCACGAGGACTTCGTTGCCAGCTTGCACGTCCACCCGATGGGTTCGGACGCCATGCTTGCGCTGCCCGAGGGCGAACGCAAGATGAAGCATCTGGAAGGTCACGGAACCGATGTGCTGATACCGGCCAGCGAGGCTACCGGCGTCAAGGGCGACCTGCTGTACTACATGGGCGACTGGTACGAGTGTACTGCCGCCCAGCCGTGGGATCATACGGTGCTGTCGCACCTGAACTATCAGTTCTGCCTCGTGCCGACCGATGGCGCACGGGCTTCGGACATCGAAGACCCGCCGCAGGACGACCCGGCAACGGCAGGGAAAACCCAGCAGGAGACCCCGCCCATTACGAATTTCCCCATCGCGTCCGCAGACACCGTCGGCGTGGTGCGTATCAAGGGCGATTCCGGGCTGGTGATCGACGAGGAGGGCTTCCTGTCGCTCGCAAAGCCGGCCGACGGAGGTGATGCGCCATGAGAGTAGGGCAAGCCAAGGAACTGTTCCGTGCTCTGACCCAGCAGTATTTCGGCGGTGCCAACGTCGTGTTTGCGAACCAGAGCCGCACGGCCAAGCAGAAAGTACCGCTCGTGGTGCTGACCCCCGGCAACGTCCACCGCCCGCAGGCTCCGAACTACACGTTCGTAGATGGCGAGGTCGTCGGGCACTACCTCTCCCGCTTCTCGATTACGGTGGATCTGTTCACGAACGGGTCTCCGGTTGTCGATGAAGTATCAGGGAAGACCGTGGCATACGAGGATAACGCGGTGGACGATATGCTGTCCTTTGCCGACTTCCTCAATTCCGAGCATACCGTCCAATGGAGCCATCAGAACGATGTGAGCATCCTGGTTGACGGCGATGTGCTGAACCTGACAGGTGTTGTGAACGATACGAGCTACGAGTTTCGTTCGCGCCTGACGGTTCAGTTTTATTTTACCCAAAAGGCAGTGGGCGCTTCCACGGCGCTGCTGGAAAGCAGCCTGCAGTACCCCACAGGCGAGAAAGACCCGGAAACGCAGGAACCGACCTACACGCCTACCGAGCCGCCTGAGACTGATAGCAAGTCCGGGCCTTGGGGCGACGAGGAGGAGCCTATCATCGTTCCGACATTCGAGCCGTCCGCCAGCGGTGGCGGAACTGAAGAGCTGGCAAAGGAAGAAACCGGCTACTTCACCGAAGTTGAGATAAAGGAGGAAACAGGCAATGAGTAAGAACTACGACATGATTGCCACGGTGGACATCGACATCGCAACCCCGATTGTGGATGACACCAGCTTCGACAATCTGCTGATTATGGGCCCCGCGCCGAAGACTGGCGCCAAGTCCCCGGCCCGCGTTGGGGTTTACTCCGACATCAGCGAAGTTGAAGACGCCGGCTTCGTCACGAGCGGCGCAGATGCCGACCCTGTCGGTCTGGCCGCGAGCGTCGCCTTCGCCCAGAGTCCTCGCCCGACGGCGGTGTATATCGCCATCCAGCAGCTCTCCGAAGGCGCTGTCGTGGCGGGACAGACCATCAAGGACACCAACGCTGCGGTCGTGCAGTATGCGGGCAAGAAAGAGGGCCTCACCGGCTGCGCCATCTCCTTCAAGGAGTCTGCCCGCAAGCTGAGTATGGTTCTGGACGGCCCCATCACCGGCGTCAAGAACACCGGCCTTTTTGATATGCTGGCGGCGCTGATCGCCGACGGCTATACCGCGACCATCGAGGACACCGTCATCACCGACGGCGCCAGCTTCAAGGCTTGCCCTGTGTGGAACAGCCTGAAGAAGCTGGACAAGGGCGGCGAGGAGCAGTTCACCGTCGCGGTGAATAAGACCGGCGGTACTGCGGTGCTCTACACCGTGGCCGTTTCGTACCCTGACCCCGACGCACCTGCGACGCAGGCCGCCGAGGACAACGAGCCTGCGAACACCCCGGACAGTGAACTGGAGACCCCGGCGACCACCATCGCCCGCGCTCTGGCGACCTCCGGTTGGTATGTGCTTTGCACCGCAGGCGTTGACCCCGCCAAGTACGAGGAGATCGCCGCGTACATGGAAACGCAGGAGAAACTTTTCTGCTACACGGAGCTGGATTGTTTCCCGGCCCCCGGCACCGTCCGTGAGGACGACGAGGATCTGGTACAGCCGTCTGTCGGCAACGTCTACTTCCGTACTCTTGGCGTCTATGGCCGCGAGACTACGGATCAGGCTGACGAGGACATCCCGCCTGCAAACCGCTACATCAACGTAGCGTTCGTTGCGAAGTGGCTGAACTACGAGTCCGGTAGCGAGACGACCGCCTTCAAGCAGCTTGCCTCTGTGTACCCGTCCAAGCTGACCAGCACGGAGATGAAGGCTCTGGCCGACAAGAGGCTGAACTACTTCATCACGGTTGGAAGCAAGAACCTGAGCATGAACGGCAAGGTCATCGGCAACGAATGGGCAGACATCATCCGGTTCCGCGACTGGCTGAAGAACGATATGCAGCTTCGTGTTGTCAATCTGTTCGTCACCCGCCCGAAGGTGCCGTACACCGACGCGGGCATTTCTCTGGTGCAGAACCAGATGATTGCTTCGCTGAAGTCCGGTCAGGACGCCGGCGGCATCGCCGAGAGCGAGTTCGACGAGGACGGCACCGAGATTCCCGGCTACGTCACGTCCGTTCCTCTGGCGGCCAGCCTGTCCGCGTCCGAGAAGGCGTCCCGCAAACTGACGAAGTGCAAGTTCAAGGCCAGACTGGCCGGCGCAATCCACTTCGCCGAGCTCAAGGGTAGCCTGACCTACGAACTGTAAGGAAGGAGGAACTGAGAGATGGGTAAGATCAAGACCTATAACCCGAAGGAAGTCACGATTGCGCTCGGCAACCACATTGCCGCCGGCTACGCCGATGATAGCTTTATCACCATCGACCCGAACGGCGACGGCGTCACCAAGAAGGTCGGTTGCGACGGCGAGATCGTCCGCAGCATCAGCCCCGATGATACCTACATCGTGAAGCTGACCGTGCTGCAGACCTCCGAGACGAACAGCTTCCTGCAGAACCGCTTCAAGCAGGATCGTCAGACCGGCGACGGTATGTTCCCGATCCTGATTAAAGACCTGAAGGGCGGTATGGTGTTCAGTTCCGACGCGGCATGGCCTGCCAAGCCCGCATCCCGCGGATTTGGCAAAGAGTCCAACAACCGCGAGTGGGAGCTTCACACCGGCTCTGGCGAGCTGACCGAGTAAGCAACGCAAAGAGGCCGTCCGTAAAGGGCGGCCTCTACCGTACATAACGAGGGGGTTATGAACTATGAGAAGAATGCAGACGATTGAGAAGGTCATCGGGGAGAACACGTTCTATATCCGCCCGTTCGGCGCTTTTGCGGCGGCGAACATCAGCGGTGAACTGGCCGCCTTGCTGTCCCCGATTCTGGCGGGCATCGCCCCGCTGTTTGGCGGCCTCGACACGGGAGACAACGGCTCTGACGCCGAAGCGAGCCCGCTGGACATGGACATCGAGGAGGCTATGCCTGCCATCAGCAGCGCACTCTCTACGATTTCCGGTGACAAGGTTGAACGCATGATGCGCAGACTGCTGATCGACCAGCAGAATATCAGCGTTCAGGGCGAGGACACCGACGGAAACACCGTCATTCTGGATAAAGACCTTGCCGACGAGGTGTTCTGCGGCGAACTGCAGGATATGTTCATCCTGTGCTACGAAGTTATCAAGCTGAACTTCAAGGGTTTTTTCAAGAGAGTCGGAATCCAATCTGGCAGCCTTATCGACAAGCTGCGGAAGGGGACTCCGACATCCGAAAATGGGGAGACTTCGACTTCGGACGTTTCAGCGAGCTTGAGCTGAGAATGTACTCGCTTATCAAAGCGGGTATTGCCACGAAGTCCGAGTTGGACGAAGCCTACACCCTCGACGAAGCCCTGAAACTGTACGCGCTGTATAGCATGGACAGGGACATCGAGCGGTTCCAAGCCGAGGAGATGCAGGCCGAAATGGGCAGATAAAAAGCCCGCTCCACGCAGGAGCGAGCTTTTCCGTTTGCGCCTCAGTACATGATGCGGACGAGGGCTTTGTAGTTGTCAGCGTCAAGAGAACACAAAGCCTTAGTCCCGTCTTTGAAGATGATCGAGACAGTGTAATCGCTGTTCTTTTTGGCGGAGTTAGCTCCAGCGATGGCGCCAATTCCGCCAAAGAGTGCTGCGCCAACAGCGCCGCGGGCCACGCCGCTGCCCATGCTGGAATTGCCCTCCTGCATGACCAGTTCGTAGTGGTCTACGGTGGTTTTGTTGATGAAGGTCTTCTTCGCGCCGAAGAATTTGTTCTCGGTAATGAGAAGCCCTTTTTTGTCGCCCTTGAACGAAATCAGGCCGCTGTAATCACCGGCGAGAACCGTGTTTGCCATGATCGTGTGCTCCTCTCTGAAATATAGCCTTACGGCTTATGAATGATATTCTATCAGTTTTGAGCGGCACGGTCAACACGGAGCGGTCAAATCTGCCATGAAAGGAGGGCGATTGTTCGTGACGATTGCGAAGTTTATCAACGAGGTCGGCTTCAAAGTACGCGAAGGCGATGTCAAAAAGGTCAACGACTCCATCAAGAGCATCAAGAGTACGGCCACGAAGCTGCTCGGTGCAATCGGCATCGGGTTCAGCCTGACGAAGATCAACGCCCTCGTGGAAGAGTTCGGCGCCGCCAACAAGCAGATCACGAGTGCGGTCGGCGAGATGGAGAACATGGACGCCGTGCAGGGGCAGGTGCTCCAGAAGGCGAACGCCGCCCGTCTGGCCTATACCGACATGGCGGGTTATGTTTCCAACCTTGCCAAAGCCGGTTCTGATATTTTCCCGGTCGATGATGCGATCCAGTTCACCAGCACCGTTGCGAAGCTGATGAAGACGAACGGCCGAAATGACTCGGCCATTTCGAGCATGATGGAGGGCTTCAACAAGTCCTTCCAGAAGGGCATCGTCGATACCGAAACCCTGAATAAGATGCTGGAGCAGGCGCCTGAAACGGCGAACGTGCTCGCGCAAAGCCTCGGCGTCGCCAAGTCCCAACTGCTGGATATGGCGTCGAATGGCAAAATGACCGTCCAGCAGCTCAAGGATGCGTTCATGGACGCCTCCGGTGAGATAGACGCCGCGTTCCAGAACTCGAATATGTCAATCTCGGACGGCCTGAAGAACATCCGCAACAACTGGGGACTTTGGCTGACCCAGATGAACTCGACGCTTGGCGTCACAAATGCCATCGCCCGTGCGATGGTGAAGTTCTCCGATACAGCCATGCGCGTGATGAACCGTGTCCGAAATGCCGTGGTTTGGCTCGGCGACAAGCTCGGCGGCACCGACAAGGTGCTGAAGCTGATTGCCATTTCTGCAGGCGCTCTGTTTATCGCGTTCAACTTTGATAAGATCGTGAAGGGCGTACAGGCCGTGTTTACGGGCCTGCGGAACGTGAACAAGCAAGCCCTGCTGATGGCTGCGGCCTTCATCATCGTAGCCCTGTTGGTGGAGGATTTCATCAACTTTATGCAGGGCAACAACTCCCTACTTGGCAGCCTGCTTGAAAAGGCGGGCGTTGACGTGGATAAATTCCGCGCCAACATCATCAAGATTTGGGGGAACATCAAGACAATTCTGACTGCCGTGTGGCAGGGCATCAAGAATGTGGCGATCCCGATTTTTCAGACCATTTGGGGCGTCATCAAGACGGTGTTCGAGGCCATCGGCAAGATTATAGATAAAATCGCCCCGCAGTTCGTAAACCTTGCCGACCAGCTTGCGAACGGCAACATCGACACAGATAAGTGGGTGAAGGTCGGCGAGGCTATCGCAAAAATCATCGCCGTCATCGTCGGCGTGGTCGCTGCGGTCAAGACCGTCATCGCCGTGGTGCGAACGGTCACTTCGGTCGTGAAGGGCGTCTCGGCGGTGATCTCGTTCGTGTCCAGCCCTGTCGGCCTCGTGATTCTGGCGATTATGGCCCTGATTGCCGTCGGCATCCTGCTCTACAAGAACTGGGATAAAATCAAAGCCTTTGCCATTCGCATTTGGACGGCCATCAAGGATTTCTTCGTCAACATCTTCACGTCGATTGGGAACTTCTTCACGAGCATCTGGGAAGGCATCAGCACGTTCTTCTCTGGCGTGTGGAATGGCATCAAAGAGACGGTGTCCGGTGCAGTCTCCGCCGTCTGGGAGACCATCTCCACGGTGTTCTCGACGATCTGGGAGTTCATCTCAGGCGTCGCCACGAACATCTGGACGTCCATCACGACGGCGTTTACGAATATCCTGTCGAGCATCACCGGCACGATTGGCAACATCAAGGACAGCATCGTGACCGGCTTCACCGCCGCAATCGACTGGATCAAGGCTCTGCCGGCGCAGGCTGTTCAATGGGGCAAGGACATCATCGACAGCATCGTGAGCGGCATCAAGAGCGCCGTGAGCAAGGTTGGCGAGGCCGTTTCTGGCGTTGCCAGCAAGATCAAGGGCTTCCTCGGCTTCTCCGAACCGGACGAAGGCCCGTTGAGCGATTTCCACACCTATATGCCCGACATGATCGACCTGATGGCGAAGGGTATCAGCGCGGGCAAGGCCAAGGTGCGTGACGCCCTCGGCGCTCTGACGGGCGATATGTCCATCATGGCGCAGGCCAACGTAGCCAGCCCCACGACGGCACGGACGGCTATGGGTAGCAACAGCGTCAGCAAGAGCGTCGTGCAGAATGTGAACATCAACAACAAGTTCGAGGGCGACCGTGCCGGCCAGCAGAAGTCCGCAGCGGCGATGGATAAGGCCGCAGGCGACTCTACTGGCGAGATGGCCCGTGCCCTCTCGTATGCAAGGTAGGTGACATAGATGGCAAGAGCAAAAAGACCTGTCACCATTGCAGGCATCGAGTTCGACGCGCTTATCAGCGAAGAGCATGGCTACGAGGCCACCGTCCCGGAGTACGCCGTCGAGAGCGGCTTCTCCGTCAGCGACGCAATCATCCACGGCGCCGAAACGCTGAACATGGTTCTCTACGTCACCGATACTCCGGTCACGTGGAGAAACCACAGCGGACGCGGCCGTGTTGAACAGGTCACGAAACGACTGGAGGAGCTGTACTACGCCGCCGAGCCGGTCACAATCGTCACCAGCGACGCCACCTACACCAGCATGGCGATTGAGAACCTGACGATCAGCAAAAGCGCAGAGGTCGGCTACGCCAGAGAGATTCCGATTTCCTTCCGCAAGATTCGCATTACGACGGCGCGAACGACGACCATCCCCGCCAGCTACGGCAAGAGTGGTGCGACCGCCGCTTCTGCAGGCACGGCCAACACGTCCAGCGGGAGCAGCGGCGGCTCAGGTTCGGGAGGCTCCGGTTCGGGTTCTGGCTCTGGCAGCGGCTCGGGCAACAGCAAGTCGAGCATCCTCTACGGCGCCGCAAAGTCCATCGGCCTGATTTCGTGAGGAGGGAAACGAGATGGAATATACGATTATCGAAGTCCCAGACCTCAACGACAGCATGAGCCGCGTCGTCCTGAATGGCAAGGCATATCTGATTCGGTTCACATGGAACGACCGCGGCGGCTTCTGGAAGTTCGGCCTCTACGATACGCAGAGCCAGCCCATCGTCATTGGCATCAAGATCGTGCCGAGGTTCCCCATGAACCTGTTCTACGGCGTGACCGCGCTGCCAAGCGGTGTTTTCGGTGTGATGACCAAGCTGGAGCACATCGGGAGGAGTGATTTTCTCGACGGGAAGGCCAGCTTCGTGTTCTGCCCTGCGGAAGATAGCGACTGACCCGCTTTTCTCTCCGTCCTACGGACTGTCCGCGGACGCTCCGTGGGACGGTCACACATGAAATCCGAGGACAGTCCGCGCATAACCGTAACCGTAACCGTAACCGTAACCTATACCGTAATCTAACCTAACCAGTAAATATATTTGGTGTGCGTTTTGCAAACGCACGAGCGTGTTTTCTTTGCTTATTTTTCATGATTTTGCTTTTTGAGCAAAGTCGTTTGTAGAACGAGAGGGGGGATTTGATGTCTGCGAACTTCGACAGAGAGTATCGCTTGGCTGCAGGTAAAGCCGGTGGTATGGGTTTCGAGATCGGCGAGAAGTCGAAGAGCCAGCCTGTCCCGCTGCACATCAATTTCTCCATTGAGCGCACAGACCTCGAAACGCAGAACACGGGCCGCGTGACCGTCTGGAACTTGAACAAGGAGCACCTTGCCACTCTGGACGAAAAGGACTGCGTCCTGTCCCTGAAGGCGGGCTACGGGAGCCGTATGCCGCTGATTTTCGCCGGCATCGTCACAAACTGCGTCACGACCCACGACGGCGCAGACCGCAAGACGGAGATTGAGGTGGTGGACAACCTCGTCGAGATCCGCGACACCTACGTCACGATTTCGTATGTGGGCACGGTAAACTGGAAGACCATCTTCGACGATGTGGCAAATCAGATGGGCGTAGCTGTGACGTACTCCTACAACGCCGAGTTTGCTGACATCGCCAACGGCTTCAGCTTCGTCGGCCTTGCCCGCGACATCATGACGAAGGGCTGCGCCTGCTGTGGCCTTGTGTGGAGTCTGCAGAACGGCGTTATGCAGGTCAAGAAGCCGGGGGATGTCATGAGCCGTGAGGCCTTCGTTCTCTCTGAGGACTCTGGGCTGCTGGGCATCCCTGCCCGCGTCACCGAGGCCAACTCCGAAACGAGCGATAAGACCAGCATCGGGTGGGAGGTCGAGTTCTTCCTGAACGGGGCCATCCACATTGACGACTATGTGAAGTTGGAGAGCAAAACCGTCACGGGCTATTTCCGCGTCGCCAAGCTGACGCAGGCCGGGGACAATATCTCCGGTGACTGGACGTGTACGGCGCGACTTATGGAGGTGCAGGGGTAATGATGCAGGAGTTTGTGCAGGAGATCCAGAACACCATTCAGCGTGGGCTCCGCGGCATCCATACGGCTATGCCGGGGCAGGTCGTCAGCTTTGACGCTGCGAAGGGCATCGCCACGGTCAAGCCTGCGATGAAGTTCAAGAAACCAGATGGGAAGACGATGGATTTTCCGCAAGTCACCGGCGTTCCGGTCGTGTTCCCGCAGGGGAACGCACAGGGTGCAACAGTCGCTTTTCCAGTCAAGCCCGGAGATAGCTGCCTTCTGGTGGTGGCCGAGCAGAGCCTTGACTACTGGCAGTACGGGCAGGAAACCAGCACGGATCTGGCCTTCGACATGACGAACGCAATCTGCATTCCCGGCCTGTTTGCGCAGGGAAACCCCGCCGTAGCGGATGCCTGCGCTCAAAACGCGGTCATCGTAGATGTCAAGGGAACGAGGCTTACGGTCAAGGGCGGTTCCGTAACGATTTCTGCGCCCGAAGTCACCGTCGAAGGCAACCTGACTGTGACCGGCAGCCTGTCGTATTAGGCCCGTAGAAGGCCGCCACGAGCTTTCAGGCGAAAGCAACAATCTACACCCATGAGGCGCTACGACACCGTCTGGGTGATTTCTGGCGATTCCAGACTACTTCTGGGAGGGGGTATTCACCGTGTTAGACATCAGACTGAATGAGGACGGCGATATTGCCATCTCCAAGAATGGCGACATCTCCACGACGGAGAGCGTCAGACAGGCCGTAATGATTCGGCTGCGCTGGATTTATGACGAGTGGCGGCTCGGTCCTGAACTGGGCTTCCCGTGGTTCGAGGAAGTCTTCGTGAAGAACCCGAACACCATCAAGATTAAAACGCTCGTGAGAGACGAGATCCTGAAAGTGAAGGAGGTCAATGCGGCGACGGTCACATCGGTCGATTACAACCCGGCCAAGCGAACGGCGACGTTCCGCTACACCGTCACCGTGGGAGAGGACACGTTTAGAGAGGAGGTAACGCTGTATGGCTGATTATGGCCTGACCCCGCAGGGGCCGAATATCAAGCGGCTGGATGTCATTCTGGAAGAGATGCACTCGGGCTTGTCTGAGAAATGGGGCGTCAACACCCGCCAGAACCCCGAGTCCCTGCTGAACCACCTGCTGACGAACGTGGCCGACGCCATCGCCGACCTTTGGGAGTTTGGCGAAGCGGTGTACTTCTCGCAGTACCCGGCCACCGCAGAGGGGCGGAGCCTCGACAATGCCGCACAGTACGGCGGCTCCACCCGTGAGGCGGCTGCGAAGTCGTATTACCCGATTCATTGTACCGGCAAGGATGGCACGAAGCTGGCTGCTGGTACGAGGATCTCCTCGGCGACGAACCCGACGACCTATCTGAGCATCACGGACGCAAGGGAGATCAGCCGCACGTCGTTCAACCGTGCCTGCATCAAGATTGCGTCCCTCGGAACAGAGAGTGTTTACACCGTAGCCATCAATGGCGCGGTGTTTTCTTATAGCCCGACGGAGGCAGACACGCTCACGGTGCTGAAAGGCATCGCGGCGGCCATCACCGACGAGAAGTTCACGGCCTCGGTGGACGAGACGAACGAGTTTCTGAATATTGCCGCGAACGACATCGCCTCGAACAATGTGCTGATTCTCTCGGAGAACCTCACGACGGAAACGGTGACGTCGATCATCACGTTCGGCACGGAAGAAAGCGGCGACATCCTGATTCCTGACGGGGTCATTACGAACATCGTCAACGCCGACGCTGGCCTGCTCTTCGTGGAGAACCTCTGCGGCTACATTGCGGGCCGCGACGAGGAGACGGACGTTGAGTTCCGCCAGTCCTATGCGGACAAAATCTTCAACCGTTCGAGCAATATGCTTGAGAGCATCCGCTCCGCGATCCTGCTGAACGTGCAGGGCGTCCGCAGCGTCGCCCCGTATGAGAACGCCACGCACCAATGGTATGTGGACGGAACCTATCTGGACGCGAAGGATGTGACCGGAACGCCCGAAGGTGACATCGTCCGACCGCCTCACAGCGTCGAGATCGTGGTGGACGGCGGCGACTCGAAGGAGATTGCGCAGCAGATCCTCGCCAACAAAGCGGGCGGCATCAACACGGTCGGCGAGACTGTGGTTGTCCTGCCCGGTGAGTACGACGAGGAGATTACCATTCGCTTCAACCGGCCCACGACGATTTACACATGGTTCAGGCTGGGCATCACGCTCAACCGCTCCGAGGCTTTGCCGCCGAACTACGTTGACCTGCTGAGAGAGGTCGTCCTTGAGAACATGGACGCTCTGGACGCCGGCAAGGATGTCGTGCCGCAGCAGTTCATGAGCCAGCTTTATCGAGCCTGCTCGGGCATCAGCTATATCGACATCCAGATTTTCGCCTCGGCGGACGCCTCCGATGAAAAACCCTCCAAGTACCCCGACCGCAGTAAGAACATTACGGCGCGTCAGCGGGCCTACACCAAGGAGGAGATGATCGAGGTGGAGATTGATGGCTGATTATGTAGCGACCCTGAAAAACGACCTTGTCGAGCAGTTCCGAGGCAAGGCCAATATCGAGGCGCTCATGGAAGTCATAGGCGCCCAGCTTCAGCAGGTGTATGACTTCTACGACCAGCTTCGGCAGGACAGGGGAGTACATACAGCCGTTGGCAAGCAACTGGACGGTGTCGGCGACATCGTCGTGATGACCAGAATGGAGGCTGGCAAGCTCGCTGGCGACCCGATCCCGTTCGAGGTCATCGACGACGAGACCTACCGCCGGTATCTGATTTACAAAATCCTGAAAAACACCTGCGATTGCACCTACCCCGACATCATCAAGGCGTTTCGGATGTTCTGGGATCGGCCTCTGTACTACAAGGAAGATCCTGCAGAACCCGCGACGATGATTTTCGACACCGGCGAAATGGATGGCACCGTCGATACGACGCCGCTGTTCACCACGCCGCTGCTCCGCGCCGCTGGCGTTACCTTGAAGCTCTACGCTCGGACGAAGACCGAGATGGAGACGGCAAAGCTCTACATTCTGAGCGGCCTCGGCTTTGCCGTCACGGAAACGCTGCTGCCCATCCTCGAACGCGATATTGATTACCGCGCCCATGTGTACGTCAGGGGCGGGTATTCGACCATCGCCGAGGACACACTCCCCGGCGTCGAGCGAGACTATAAGTTTGGCTTCAAACTCCATCTGGGCGCCGGTCTGCAGGCGGTCTTGGAGAGTACGCTGCCCAATCAGGAGCGCGAAGTGTCCTATGACACCTCTGTTTGCGCTGGAAGCGCGGTTCAGAGCGTCATGGAAACGAGAATCACCGACATGGTGATGAAGTCGGGGAAGATGGCCTCACCGCAACGGTCTGCTGCGAAGCGCACGAAACTCCAAAACCTCCGAGCCGTCGCGGATCGCTTGAAGCGAGAAAGCGCGGCAGAGGGCAGGAGCGCCCCGAAAGCAGAGTCCAACAAAACGATTGAAGGAGGAACACAGAAATGAGCTACTATGGCGGAACCGTAACGGTCGCCGGCCGCAATCTCATTACGAGCCTCATGGCCGGGAAGACGATTGAGTTCACCCGCATCATGGTCGGCTCTGGCGCCATGCCGGAAGGCGTTGAGCCTATCGACATGGTCACGCTGGTCACTCCGGTTGCGGAGGGCGTTTCGTCCGTCCCGACTGTGGAGAACGGCGTACTGAGCATGGTGGTCGAATACCGCAACGACCTGAACGGCGGTTTGCAGGAGGGCTTCTGGCTCCGCGAGTTTGGCGTATTCGCCAAGACCGAGGACACCGAGGAGATCCTGCTCTACTACGCAACGCTGGGCGACAGCCCGCAGCCGGTCAATGCCTACAAGGATAACCGCATTGACATTCGGCGCTATCCCATTTCGATTGCCCTTGAGTTGGATGCCGATGTCCAGATTACCTACAACCCCGGCGCGTTCATCACGTCCGCTGAGGCTGAGGAGCTGGTACGGACGATGGTTCAGGAGGCGATCAGCGGTGTCGGCACCGCAATCATCAAAGACATCACGATTCCCCACACCGGCTGGACATGGCAGGAGGGGAATCCTGATGAACAGGGCGCGTGGGACATGGACGAGTATCGCTACTACGTCGATGTTCCCGTGACGGAGGCTGCGGAAACGCAGTTCCCGAACGTCGCTCTGCATAAAGCGGCCCTTGAGACCGCGAAAAACGCTGGCCTTTGCCCGACGGTGCAGACCCTTGCCGGTGCGCTGCGCTTCTGGGCAAAGAGAAGTCCCGACGAGGATATGGAGGCGACCATCGCCCTCGTATCTCCCGGCGCCAGCAGCAGCGGGGGAGGCGGAGGATCGACCTATGTGCTGCCCGTGGCTACGGCAACGCGGCTCGGCGGCGTAAAGATCGGCAAAGGTATCTCTGTGGCAGCGGACGGCACGATCACCGCATCGACCAGCGGCGTCAGCCCCGACGACATGGCCTCCACCGAAGACACGGAATCCATGCTGGACGAAGTCTTCCCCTCTGAGGACGAGAACCCCTAAACTACCGGCAAAGACCATTGAGAGGAGCGATTAAATGGCATACGACACCTCTAAACTCGCAAGCCTTCAGGCTCTGAAAGACACGGCTACCCGTATCAAGAAAGAGTATCTGGCGGCTATCTCCAAGGCGGGTCACGCTTCGTTCCAGAAAGCCGAAGCTATCCCGACCGCGGAGGAGGCACAGGAGAATATCCTGTACCTTGTTAAGAACACCGAGACAAGCCACTACGACATCTACGCTCTGGTAGACGGCGCGGTGGAACTGCTGGATGACACCACGGTCAATCTCGACGGTTGCGTGACCGACGAAGAGCTGGCAACGGCTCTGGCTGGTCTGGGCGGCGGCGCACTCTATGAGGGCACGAAGTCCGACCTGTCCGCATCCGACAGCAGCGTCATCGAGGCGTACTTCGCGGCGCACACCGACATTACCCCGAAGGCGGGCGATGTGTTCGTCGTGACCACCACCGTCGGCGGCAAGGAGTACGAGAAGTCGGCGTACCAGTACACCGGTACGGCGTGGGAAGCAATGACCGGCAATGTGGACGCTGACAAGGTCATCATGCGCGAGAACCTGATGCTGGCGGGCGATTACGACCGCATCGGCAACTGGACGAAGGACAAGAACGGCACGGCCACAAAGGAAGTGTCCGGCAAGTCCGTCGCGGCGATCCTGAAAGACCTGACCTCCAAGACCCTCCAGCCGACTATCACCGCGAACCCGTCCATCAACGGCTTCGGCCTGAGCGGCGCGGGTGCGGTGGAAGCTGGTACTCCGGTTGCGACTGCGTCCTATCTGGCCGCGTCCCTGAACCCCGGTTCCTACAAGTACGGTCCCAAGGCCGGTACTGGCGTCGTGGCGTCCAACTGGAAGGTTGAGCGTATCACCGACGGCGGCACCGAGCAGGTGGCCTCCGTGGATGCCGCATCCCTGCCTGCGGGCAGCGACAACAACGGCGGAAACGGCTTCATCATCGGCGACGCTGGCGGTGACAACGCCGTGGCAAGCCTGAAGTACCGCGTGACCGCGACGCACGGCGCTGGTGTGCAGGCTGAGGACAACCTCGGCGGTGCGTCAAACCCCGCTGTTGCGATTGCCGCCGGCACCAAGACGAAGGACTCTGCGGCGTACACGCCGTTCCGCAACTTCTTCTACGGCGCGACCGCAGAGAAGCCGACGCTGGACAGCGCGTACATCCGTGGTCTGACTAAGTCTGGCAAGGCGTACACCGCCGGCGTCATCACCGTCAATGTTCCCGCTGGCGCGAACCGCGTCGTGATCGCCTGCATCGCCGGCAAGACCGGCGTGAAGAAGGTCATCAACGAGACTGCATTGAACGCAGACGTGACCGATACCTTCGCCAAGAAGACTGTCGCCGTCGAGGGCGCCAACGGCTACACCGCGAAGGACTACAACGTGTGGGTTTTTGAGCCGGCCGTTCCGTATGAGAACGCTGCGGTTCTGAAAGTCACGCTCGGTTGAGAGGAGGGAATGAAATATGGCAGTCAATAACACCCAGAACAGCTACGCCAAGATGGAGTTCCCGCTGACGATCAAGCGTCAGGATGCGTTCAGCATCGACCCCACCGAGATTTGGCCCTCTCTTGAGGCAGCTCAGGAGTACGCGCAGACCAACCCCACAGCTTACGTCGGCCAGAAGCTCTCTGTCGTCGTGGATGGTGTGTCCACGCCGTATCAGATCAAGAACGCGGCCGGTGAGCTGGAACCCCTCGGCGGTACTCCCGCGACCGACGAAGAGGTAACTGAGATGCTCAACGAAGTGTTCAATTCCGAGGAAACCGGGAACTGACGCTTCGGTGAACAAATATTTTTAATCATCATTAGGAGGAAAACAAAATGGCTTACGATGTTTCCAAACTCGCAAAACTCGCAGCACTGAAGGCTCTGGCTGAGAAGGTCAAGAGCGACTACGCTACCAAGGCTGACCTGAAGAAGGCGTCCGACTCTGCCGCTGCCGCGTTCAAGTCCGGCAAGGTTGATGGCAACACCGTCTCCCTCTACACGAGCGAGGACAAGAGCGGTACTGCCGCGTTCACGTTCGACTTCCCGACCGAAATGTTCCTCGATCAGGCAAAGACCGAGTTCGTCGCCAAGTTCAAGTGGGCTGAAGCCACCTATCCCGGCTCCACCAACCCCAGTCTGGATGGCAAGCCTGTCATGGTCCTCGCCGTCAAGGGTGAGAACCCCGACAGCGTTGCTTACAGCTTCCTGAACATGGCCGCTCTGGTCGATACCTACAAGGCCAAGGAAACCGGCAAGGATGCTTCCACCACCATCGAGATCTCTGGCTATGAGGTCGAGGTCAAGGTCAACATCTCCAAGGAAGACGGCAACGTCCTGGAGCTGAAGGGCGACGGCCTGTATGTCCCCACTCCCGAAAAGACCGATATCAGCGGTAAGGCCGACAAGGTCAAGAGCGCCACTTCCGGCAACTTCGCCGGTCTCGATGAGAACGGCAACCTGACCGACTCTGGCAAGAAGGCTGACGACTTCGTCGCGGCTGAGGCTGGCAAGCGCCTGATGACCGACGCCGAGGGCACGAAGCTCGGTAAGATCGCTGAAGAGGCCACCAAGACGGAGAAGTCCGATACCAACGGCTGCGTCAAGATCAACGGCGTTGATACCGAGGTCTACAAGGAGCCCACTGATGTCATCCACGGTTCTATCGCCACCGACGACGAAGTGACTGAGATGCTCAATGAGGTCTTCACCACTACCAGCGTCTAATCCACAGGAACACGCGAAAGGGCAGGGGGAGAAATCCCTCTGCCCTCTATTATCCGACATGGAGGTATTAGCGCATGGGTAAATTGACACTCACGGAGCACCTGAAAGCCTGTGCGGAAGCGGCGAAGAGTTTCACGAACGGCCTTGTCGCCGAGCTGGCGCAGACCGTGACGGATGCGATGCAGGAGATGGAAAGCGTCAAGGCTGACAAGCAGGCTTCGGTGTCCATCACCATTCCGACTACGGGCTGGGGCGTCGATGAAGCGTCGGAAAGTTACCCGAACTACTGCGACATCACGGTCGAAGGAGTGACGGCAAAAGACCGCGCTGATATTGCGATTGCCCCGAACAGCATGGACGTGGCTATCGAATGCGGTATGTGCCCCACCAACGAAACGCTGGCGGGGAAGATCCGCGTGTGGGCAAGAACCGTCCCCACCGAAGCGATTGCCGCGGAGTACAAGCTGAATCAAGGAAAGGAGTAACCTGACGTTATGGCTTACGGAACTGTAAATGTCGGTCAGGCTCAGACCGACGACAGCAAGTATATCACTACCGAGCAGGTCGGTACGCCGGGTGGTCTGGCTACTCTGGACGCCAACGGCAAACTGACCGCCTCTCAGCGCCCCGACATCGACGCTTACACGAAGCAGCAGACCGACGATCTCGTCGATCAGGATGTTTCGGCGCACAACGAAGACGCTTCTGCTCACGGCGACATCCGCGCTTCCATCGCGGCTGTTGATGCAGCCGTAAAGGCAATCGAGCTGAAGTACGGCACGGAGATCACGAAGAACCCGTTCAGCGTCGGCTTCACCGACCTGAGTGCGGTCAACGTGACCGGCGTATGGAACGCATCGCTGGGCAGGATCGAGTTCTGATGGCAGAGGAAATCATTTTCTCGCGCCCCGCTGATGAAATTTCCTGCATCATCGGGAACCTGTTCTCAGCGATTACGCCTCCGTGCGACCTCAAGCGCAGCACCGATCTTGTCATCTGCGGTATGACCCACGCTCAAAATTATGGGACGCTGACCGTCAAGAGCGACTGCTGCATTTTCATCGGCGAGCCTGAAGATCTGGCTGCCGTATTAAACGGGCAATGCCCGGAAAGGAAGTGCAGACATGGCCGATAAGGAGTTTCTGCTTGGCAACAGAGCAAGGGAGCTTCTGAAGTACACCAAGCAGGCGACGAGAGTTGTCTCCGGCGACATCAGCAAGGCCGATGTTCGAGCAATTATCACACGGGTTGCCGAGCTCGACGACATCTGCGATGTCAAGATGGTCTGCCAAGAGGTCGTACACGTCCTTGACACCAAGGACAAAGAGGGCTTCACAAAGAGTACCTTCCGAATGTATGGAGAGGATATGCGCGAAACCGCGAAAAAGATCCTGACGGACATCCATCGCGCCAACAACACGAACTTCGTGGTGGCGTATGAGGATAGAATCCACAAGATCGAGGAAGTGGTGGACGGCTGCTCACTGCTGCTGGAGTATATCACGATCTGTATGGACGAAGGCATCATCAGCGTGAAGAAGGCAGGCGTCTGGACCAAGAAAGTCACAGACGTCAAGTATATGGCGATGGCGTGGCTGAAGGGAGACCGCGGCAGAGCCAACAAGCTCCGTTCGGAAGCAAAGGAAAAGGAGGACAGGAGCCTCTACAATCTGGTGATGTCCGCCTGCTCCGCGGCCCAGTCCGCACGGAAGTAATCAGGGTTCATGGCGGAGGCATCCGCCTTGAGTTAGGGTATGACTCGCATCGGCCGCCAACTGGTGGCTCCGCTCCCCGAACACCAACAACACCAACAACGTGTGGAACGTCAACTCCAATGGCAACTACAACAACAACAACGCATCCAACTCGAACGGCATCCGCCCCGCTCTGATGGAAAGTGAGATTAGTAATCCCTCCGATGGGACGAACACAGTACACCATCATCAAAGGGAGTCATATCCTGTCGCCCGTCTGTGCATGGATGGACGATAAACACATCACACCGAGGCTCGCCATCCCGACTTGGATGCTGCGGCTGCCGGGGGCAAGACGACCGGTGTTAGGAGTGATGGCTGGTCTGGAGCTTGCCCTATACCCAGACCAGAGGAAGCAACAACAGCAAAGAAGCGAGTTTATGACCTATCAAGAGATGTGCAGCTTTGAAACGCTGTACGCAGCTTACTTGGAGGCCAGAAAGCGGAAACGGTCAAAGCCGGGAACCGCCCAGTACGAGGCGAACGTTCTGGCCTGTACCGAGAAGCTGTCAACGATCCTGAGCACCAAGACCTACGTTCCGAGCAGGTTCGAGGTGTTTTATGTCTATGAGCCGAAGAAGCGGCTTGTCCAAGCGCCCGCGTTTGTGGACAAAGTCGTCCTCCACGCGGTCGTGGACAACATCCTGTATGAAGCCATCACGAAGAGCTTCATTCGGGACAATTTTGCCAGTCAGACCGGCAAAGGCACCAACGATGGTTTGATGCGGCTGAAGCAGCACATGGTCGATTACTACCGGCGAGAGATGCGCGGAACCGATGGGTGGATTCTCAAAGGAGACGTGCATCACTTCTTCGCCAGCATCGACCACGACAAGCTGAAACGCAAACTGAAGGCGCTGCTCGATAAGCGTGGCGTAGACCCGCAGATCTATGACCTGCTGTGCGTCTACATCAATACGACCGACGGGCTGCCCCTCGGCTACCAGACCAGCCAGCTACTCGCCCTGATGTTTCTGGACGAGTTCGACCACCTGATGAAAGAGAAATACCGCCTGAAGTATTACGGGCGATACATGGATGACTTCTACGTCATCCTCTCAGACAAACAGCGGTTGAAGGAGATCCTGAAGGACATTCGGGCGCTGATGGACGGCTGGGGTTTGGAACTGAACCAGAAGACTGGCATCTTTCCACTGAGGAACGGCATCGACTTCCTCGGCTTCCATTCGTACATTACCGAAAGCGGTGGCATCATCCAGAAACTTCGACGGGACAGCATCCAGCGAATCCGTGCGAAGGTGAAGTTCTGGGAGGAAGCCTACAAGCGCGGCGAGGTTACGAAGGACGCTATCCTCCAGAGTTTCGGAGCGTGGGACGCACACGCGGCATACGGCGATACGCACGAGCTGCGGGCGAAATACGCAAAGAAGGTGGAGGCTATCATCGGTGAGCCGGTGGAGATCCACCGGAAACTCAACGGAAACCGTGCGGTACGCGATAAGCGAAGGCTTCGCCAATGCCGCAACCTCTACAAAAAACAGCATCAGAACAGGGAGACGGAGAAATCCGGCTCCTTTTCTTATGCCCAACGCCCCACGGACGTTCCTCCGTGGGCTGACTCTTAACTCTTATCAAGGAGGAAAAACGAAATGGCAAATGTGCTTTTGAGCACCAAGGCCGTCGGCAGCACCGTCAAGCTGAAAGTCAACGGTACGGCAAAAGAGTTCATCGTTGTCCATCAGGGCAAGCCGAGTTCTCTGTACGATGACTCTTGCAACGGCACTTGGCTGTTGATGAAGGACATCTACGAGAACCGCGTCTGGCAGAGCGGAAACATCAACAAGTACGAAAGCAGCGACATCCACACCTACCTGAACAACACGTTCCTGAACCTGTTTGAGAGCAACATCAGGGATGCCATCAAGCAGGTGAAGATCCCGTATCGCAAGAACGGTGGTTCCGGCGGCTCGGATCAGAGCGGTGCTAACGGCCTGCTCTGCAAGATTTTCCTGCTGTCCGGCTACGAGATTGGCTTCACGACCAGCGACAACCCCTACTTCCCGGTAGACGGTGCGAAGCTGTCGTACTTCGAGGCCGGAACCGGTTCGTCTGCGCTGAACAAGCGCATTGCGTACCTGAACGGCTCGGCCGCCAACTGGTGGCTCCGCTCCCCGCTCACCTACAGCACCGACTACGTGTGGCTCGTCCTCTCCAATGGCAACTACGACAGCCGCTACGCATCCAACTCGTACGGCATCCGCCCCGCTTTGATTCTTCCCTCTACACTCTTGGTCTCTGATGACGGCACCGTATCTACGAATACGCCCCCGACTATCACCAGTACCAGCGGTGCGAGTGGCGTGAACCTCGGCAGTAAGACGGCGGCGTTCAGCTTCAAGTACACGCCCAACGATGCCGACGGCGACAAGCTGACGGTCACGGAAAAGCTGGACGGTGTCGTGAAGAAGACGCGCACGAATGTCACCAGCGGTACGCAGCTCACCTTCGAGTGCGCCAGCACCGCGGCGGAGTTCCAGAAGATTCTCAACGGAACGCACACCATCACCATCGAAGTGAGCGATGGAAAGGCGAGTGCGACCTTCACGGCCACCTTCACGAAAGCCGTCCACAAGGCGACCATCACGCTGAAGACGCCGCTGGCGGTTTCCGGCGACATCACGGCGGCGGTCATGTCGGTCGTGGGGCAGATCCCGGCCGGCGCGGTCTACAAGGTCGAGGCAACCAACAACGCGAAGGACGCCAGCCCGGTGTGGCAGGACGTCACCGCGGAGGCCAAGAGCGGCGCAAACATCGTCTTCACGAACAAGAAGGCAGCAAACGGCGCGGCGTTCAACTTCCGCATCACTGTGGAGCGCGGCACGTCCGCCGGCGGATATATCTCCGGCGTGAGCGGCGCGTTCCAGTAAGGAGGGAAAGTCATGGGACTCGTATGGAGAAAGGATGACCTGCTGACGCTGTCCGAGAAGCAGCTCAGCATGGCGAACGAAACCTGCCAGCAGAAGATCTACGCGGGTATCGACGTAGAACTGAGCGGTGGGACGGAGCATTTCTCTCTGGAGACGCACGATCAGGCGAATATCGAATCCATGTTTACCGCCGTCACGCTCGGCGCGAAGGAGCAGCAGTACCATTGCGACGGTGGGGAGGTCAAGACCTACTCTGCCGCCGATGTGGTTGTGTTGTACGCAGCTTACAAGAACTACGTCACGAAGCACACGACCTACTGCAACCTCTTGAAGAAGTGGATTAAGCGCGAGACGGACAATGCCGTCATTGGTGCCATCCAGTATGGCGACAACCTGCCGGAAGACCTGACCGCGCAGATGAAGACGATCCTCGACGCCGCGACGGCGCAGCTCACCAGCATCACCACCGCGGTCAGCGACGGTGCGTTTGCGGATAAGATCTCGTCTCTGGAGAACCAGATGACCGAAACTCAGATGGCATTGTGCGATGTCTACGAGCAGGTCATCGCAGCGACTTCGGCTACGGAGGGATAAAGCTATGGCAAGAATTTACGCGACCCTGATTCGCAAGGGTGAGAAGACCATCGAAGATGTCCCGGAGAGGCTCCGGGCAGCCGTGGAGGCTCTGCTCGCAGAGGACGCCGTATGAGCGCCCTCCGCGAGTTTTGTCTTAAATATCTGCTGAGAAAGGAGGAAGACGAAATGGCTGTTGTGTACGCTACCCTGATTATCAAGGGCAAGAAGACCATCGACCAGGTGCCCGCTCGTCTGCGTAAGCAGGTCGAGGAGATCCTGGAAGCCTGTGAGGTGGAGATCTGACCTCCCAGCGGCGGGAGCCGGTCGTTCTGACCGGCTCCCGTTTTACATGAACGCAATCTGGATGCCTCTCGCCATGCAGTTACCCGGTTCACCGGCGAAGAGCGAGTCCAAACCAAGAAACTGTTGAGAGAGGTACGAGAGTATGAATATCGGAGAAATCTTGATCGCCGTGCTGATGGCAGTCGCCGGCGGCGCGGCAGGAGCGGCCGTTATCAACGGCATCAACGAGAGATGGAAGTTCAAGGCGAACCGCAAGGCCGTGAAGGAAGACCGGGCGGAGGAGAAGGCTGATAAGACCGACGAGCTGACAAAGACGCTGTCTGGTCTTCAGGAACAGCTTGAGCACCTGAAGAACAGCGACACCGCACAGTCGGAGGCTTTGCAGCTGATTCTGCTCGACCGGATTCTCTGGCTGGGGCAGGGCTACATCAACAAGGGGGAAATCTCTTTTGATGACCGCCGCCGGTTCCACGCCATGCACAGTTGCTACCACAGCGGGCTTGGCGGGAACGGCGACGCCGACATCATCGTTGAGGGCGTCGATGCGCTGCCGCTGAAAAAGTAAGGAGGCGGGCGTATGAGCGTCCTGAATATCGTTCTGTTCTGCGCTGCCGGCTTCCTGCTTGGCATCGTCATCTCGTGGCTGGTGAGCAACATCGCGTCGCGCCTTCGCAATCGCACGGCACGGCGCCGCGTTGAACCGCAGATGAACGTGAAGAAGAAGGGCATCAAAACGATGGACTTGATTCTGGTCATCATCGGCGTATCGCTTGTCTGGTTCACGCACCGTATGCTCACGCTGTATGAAACGACCGGCGGCATCCCTGACACGCTCTGCCAGTGCGTCTTTGCCCTGCTCGGCGGCGAGTGCGGCGTCATGGGCTGGATCAAGACCAACAAGGACAAACAGCAGGATCGGAAATGGGCGGAGGAAGACCGGCAGAGAATGGAGCGTGAGGCGCAGCAGCCCGCGCAGGACTTCGAGCCGTCGTTCACCGCCGAACAGAAGAACCGCGACCAGTAAAGGAGACATGAAATGTCGCTGAATGGAAGCACGAATGAAGAGAAGATCTGGAACTACCTGAAAGCCAAAGGACTGCCCGATTGCGGTATTGCCGGCCTGATGGGGAACCTGTACGCTGAAAGCTGCCTGATTCCCACCAACCTGCAAAACAGCTACGAGAAGACACTCGGCTTCACCGACGCCACTTACACGGCTGCGGTGGACAACGGGACGTACCAGAACTTCGTGAAAGATAGCGCCGGCTATGGTCTGGCGCAGTGGACATATTGGAGTCGGAAGAAGAACCTGCTCGACTTTGCCAAGAAGAAGGGCAAGAGCATCGGCGACTTGGAGATGCAGCTTGATTTCCTCTGGAACGAGCTGCAAGGCTACAAGGCCGTCATCTCGACCCTGAAAACGGCGAAGACCGTCAAGGCGGCGTCTGACAGCGTACTGCTGAACTTCGAGAGGCCGGCAGACCAGAGTGAGGCGGTGAAGACCCGCCGCGCCGGTTTCGGCCAGAAGTTCTACGATAAGTACGCCGCCGACTCCCCGGCCCAGAAAGGAGTGTCTGGAGTGAGCAAATGCTACGCTTCCGCCGTGATCGCCGTCGCAATCGGCGAACTCGGCTATGTCGAAAAGGCGACCAACAGCCAGCTCGACAACAAGACTGCCAACCCCGGTCGTGCGAACTGGACAAAGTACGCCAGAGACTTCGACGAAAAGTACCCGAAGTGGTACAACGGCAAGAAGAACGGCTACGAATGGTGCGATATGTTCGTGGACTGGTGCTTTGTGACCGCGTTCGGTTATGAGAACGCCCTGCGGCTGCTTTGCCAGCCTGAGCGTTCCTGCGGTGCGGGCTGCACTTGGTCTGCGAAGTATTACAAGCAGAAAGGGCAGTTCTTCACGTCCAACCCGCAGGTGGGCGATCAGATTTTCTTCGGAACGTCGATTGACAACTGCACCCACACCGGCCTTGTGGAGAAAGTGGATGCCTCGAAGGTCTACACAATCGAGGGCAATACCAGCAACAAGTGTGCGCGTCGCAGCTATGCGCTGAACAGCGCGAAGATCGTCGGCTATGGCCGTCCGAAGTACGACGGCGCTGGAACGGCCACGCCCGTCACGCCGACGAAACCAAGCGCCGGCGGTCAGACAAGCGGCGCCGACTACAAGATCGGCGACATCGTCCAATTCAAGGGGAAGACCCACTACGTCAGCAGTCAGGCGACGAGCGGCGTACCCTGCAAACCCGGCAAGGCGAAGGTAACAAGCATTGCGAAGGGAGCAAAGCATCCGTACCATCTTGTCAATCAGGGCGGCGGCTGCACCGTCTACGGCTGGGTCAATGCTGCCGACATCGGCGCCGACTCTGGCGCGGAGCAGGCGGTCTATACGGTGGTCGCCGGTGACTCTCTCTGGGGTATTGCCCAAAAGCGTCTCGGCAACGGCAACCGCTACAAGGAAATCATGACGCTGAACGGCTTGAGCTCGACCGTGATCCGTCCCGGCCAGAAGCTCAAGCTGCCGTCGTGAGCATCCTGAGATGCGCGGTCTGCGGAAAAGAGATCGTAGAGGTCAAGCCGTGCATCTACAACCAGAAATACGGTCCCACCTGCGAAGAGTGTTGCGAGAAATGCCACGACACGGAGCCTTTTCCGTGCCGTGAGTATGACCAGCGGCACCCGAAGCAGGAACAATATTAAGCGGCCATGAGCCGCAAGTCAGGAGGAAAATGCAATGGATTTTCTCAGCGTACTCGAAATCATTGTGGTCGTGATCTGCGCGATCACCTACGGCTTCATGCTTTTCTTCAAGGTCAGAGGCAACGTCCTCGGTGCGGTGAGCGAACTCATTGCACTGGCCGAGGCGTCCGGTCTGACCGGCTCGGAGAAGATGTCTCAGGTCGTCAACGGCCTGTACGTCAAGATCCCGGCCCCTCTGAAGAAAATCTTCACCCCCGAGCGCCTTCAGAGCATCGCCCAGACGATTTTCGACTGGATGCGGAAGTATGCCGACGAATACAAGGCGAACAGCGAAGCAGGCGTGGTCAAGACGCCCGAAGAGGTGAAGACTGATGTGGCGGTAGCCGCCGCTGACCTCGCAATCGAGCTGCTCAAGCTGACCGTTCCCGAGCTGAAAAAGAAGGCGGAGGAATACGGCATTGAGCTGGACGGCCTGACCCGCAAGGACGAGATCCTGCGAGCCATCATGGAGGCTGTCCTGAAGAAAGCGTAAACGGGCTTCGACCTCCGGCCCGATACGCCCGCCATGCAGAGGGCTTGCGCCCCCTCGCTGGCCCTGACAACTGCATAGCGGATAGATGGAACACCCCCATTTCGGCCTTGGCCGGGATGGGGGTGTTTTTGCGTTTTCAGGAGGTTTCTCTCCGCAACGGCCCCAACATACCGCCAAATTCGCCTGCAAGACCGCTACGATGCGATACGCCTTTTCCTATATACTTTCACCCCTGCCGCCAAAACGCCGCCAGAGGCCGTCTACGGGCCGTACAGAAAGGTTCTGGATTTGCGTCAAAAGGATAAACGGAAGTAATGATATTAGGTAAAAATATTTGTGAAAATATGCAAAAACCTATTGACTTAGGTAGGCAATAAAGTATAATTAACACATAAGATAACCACATGGATAATTCAAAGAAGCCAGACGGCAAATCAGGAGGCAAATATGAAGCTGAACCAGACCTATCCTCTCATGGATCTGCTGGACGCTCTGACCGCTGCAAGCGACAACACCAGAGAGCTTGCAAAGCAGCTCAAGGCTGAGGGGCGCCACATGACAGTGTTCACCGTGTATGAAGCCGAGAATATGCTGAGCGTTTCTCCCCATGCCCGCGTGACCCTGACCCGCAAAGAGAGCGATGACCGCTGGGCCGGCTACATGGAAACGTCGGCATACAGAGACGGTGAGCGAGTTCCCATGGCTGTCAACCGTAAAGAGTATGTGCTGACAGCAAACGATGATTTCAGCCGGTTTGAAATTCAGATGTGAGGCAGGAGGCAAGAACATGAACGTGCAGTACAAGGGACGCCAGACGGCGAACTCCTTCGGCGACAAGCTGGTGAGACCGCTTGAACCGGCGGCAATTATCTCTTTCACCGAAGAAGAGGAAGACAAGGTGGTAGCAATTCTGGAGGAGACGGGCTACGACTTCGACATCTTTGGAGAACCGGGGTTCCTCTGGGCGGAAGTGGCCGTGGATGGCAAGGAAGACTACAAGGACTTCATGAAGGAATGGAAAGCGGGCAAGGAGGCGTACAACCTGTGAAAAGCAATCCGGTCAAGGTCAGCGGCAAGCTGTTCCGATACGATTTCGACCATTCGGTGGTCGAGTACATCATCAAGGCTGATGCGGAAACCATCAGCGAGGAAAACGAGTGGAAGCGGAAGCACGGCTCTCCGCTGTTCGGCATCGACCCTGAGGGGTATATCGTCTGCTCGACCGCTGGCCTGAACGCTGGCTACTGGCATGACGCGGACGTCCGCAGGGAATACCTGAGCGCGTGGGCGAACGAGTTGGAGGAAGAAGCGAACCGCTTGGCGGAAGACTTCGTCAAGAACGAAATTCAATATCTGAAGGAGGAAACGAAATGACACCTGAGCTGCTGGGCGAGGCCATCGTTGACTTCGCATTTCTGGCCGTGTTCCTCGGCATCCTCGGCATCGGCGCTCTGATCGCCGACTACATTTTCCCGCACATCCCGTTCATCCAGCGATACCTCGACCGCCTGCCTGATTACGAGGACGACGAAGAGGTAGAGCGTCAGTACAGAGAAGAACTTCGCCAGAGACGGCTTGCCCGTCAGCGGCGCAGAGCAAGCAGACGATAAGGAGGTTTCATCATGGGCGACCTGAAGAACTCGATTGACCGCAAGGTTGAGGAACTGAGCCAGAAGATTGGAGAGACGGGGTGCTGGCAGGCCAGAAAGGTCATGGAGCTGCGACAGTACATCTCGACTTCCGATGTGGACGACATCATCAAGTTTGTGCCAGCCATGATTGAGGAGCTGGCAGATGCCCAGCGCAGGCTTGTAGCGATGCACGACCAGATCCGTTTGCTGGTCTGGCTCGGCAAGGAGGAGAACTGATGGAAAAGAAGAACGTGAATTGCCCGTTCTGCGGCTACGAGAAGCAGATCGGTGCAGACTGCCCGAAGTGCGGGCGCGGCGGCGTGATTTTGAAGGTCGAGGACGTAGTCGTCGGCTGTCGCTACCACAAGCCGCTGTCTGAGCACGACAGCTTCGACAGTGCGTATGAAGCCGCCTGCAAGCTGTTCGACGATGGTGTGTGGGATGACTTCCTGATTGATGACGGCGGCCACCTGACGTCGCTTCCGGGCTATCGGCTGGTGAAAGAGACCTGCCCGAAGTGCGGCAAGGAGACGCGCCCGTTCGAGATGTACGGCACCCGTGACTACTACGGCATCCCGTTCCGCCGTGTCTGCGCGAGATGCTACGAGCGCATCATGACGACCACCGGCTACGACGGGGTCAAGTACGACGAGCGAGATGAAAACCTCGACGCCGATTATTGAGGAGGAGCCATGAACAAAGCGACACGGGCAGCCATTGAGAAAATCGTCAACGCCCTTGAAGCCCTCGGTGACGAGGTAGAGAGCCTGCGCGATGACGAGCAGGAGAAGTTCGACAACGCCCCTGAGGGGTTGGAGGGCAGCGAACGCTATGCGGCCATCGCAGCCGCGGCTGACAATCTGGACACGGCGCACGACAACATCACGGAAGCAATCGAGGCCCTGAGAGCCGCGATGGAATAGGAGGATCTGATATGTACCTGAAAAGAGATGGAACACGGGTTGAGCACCTGCCTGTCCTCGACGATTACGCCAAGGATGACCCGAACATGGGCGTGGAGACGGCCTACTTCGTGGAACTCTTCGACGAGAACCACCATCTGCTCGGCCGCCTCGAAAACGGGAACACCTACCCGAACGAGAGCCAGCGCCGGTTTTACCTGCTGAAGCACCCGGAGGCAGCGTTCATCGGCGTCAAGCGCGTGTACCGGAGGGCGTTCTGATGAAGAGATGCAGACAGTGCCCGTACCGCAAGAACTGCAGAGATGTCTGCTACGGTGACGCTCCCTGTGACTTCGCACGAGCGTTTGACTCGCTCGACCGCAAGCTGAAATGGTGGCAGGCAAAGGCCAAAGCCGCAGAAGCGGCGGCGAAGCCGATGCCGGAGCCGCGGATTTTCGGGGATTACGTTTTCTCCCCGGCCAAAAATGCGTTCAACAGAAAGACGAGCTGGTGGATCAGCAAGAAGGGTTACGCGGTAGCGCGGTACTGCTTCACGGCTGATACGGAGGCAGAGGTGGAGCGCCAGCTTCAGAGCACAGATGGTTACATCAAAATGTTTGAGGAGGGTTTGAAATGAAATTGACCTGTGCGGACTGCGGGTTTGAGTTCGACGAGGCCATCGTGCGTGACGGCCTTGGCTGGAAAGGGATTTGCCCGAAGTGTGGACAGCCCTTCGACGTGGCTATTCCGAAGGGGCTGGTCGTTATGATGTTCGTGAACGACAGCGACCCCGAGAAGGATGCGGAAAACTTCGTGGACGACTTCAAGGACGCAGCCACGATCCGCACCTGTTACGTCTTCGACAGCGTTGCCGACTTTGCGGCGGCATGGCGCAAGATGGTGGGGAACCCCGACGGGATGTGGTATTTCGTGCTCTACAAGGGCAAGCAGATTATGTCCGGCGCCTGCGACGATGGCGACGAGGACTACTTCAAGGAAGAAATGGAAGGGTGGCCCGAGGAATGATTTTGAAAGAAAATGAGGTTCTGCGCTGCCCACGATGCGGCGGCAAAACCTTTTGCGCGACGGCGCACGTCACGCAGGACTGGGAACTGGATGACAGCGGCACGTTCGTTCGGTGCCTGAACGACTGCATCGAAGTCACGCATGAGCCAGACAGGGAAGACGTCTGGGACTGCGAGACCTGCGGTTACAGCGACGCCGGCGAGAAGTTCGTGACCACAGTGGGCGAAGACAGCGAGATCCGCCTTTGCGAGTGCGTCTATGACCTCTCTGCGCTGGCGGTGCAGACGCTTGGCTCGAACGGCGCAGAAATCGACAGCCGCGACCTGTTCCACCACATTCTGAATTGGAGCCGTGAGTTCGAGGAAGGCGGTTTTGAGCATGAGGACTACATGACAGCCGTGATTGAGTTCGGCAAGCTGAAAATCGCTGAGTACAAAGAGGGATTGGCGCAGAGCCTTGAAGCCGAAGAGGCGGAAGAACCTGAGAAGCCCGCTCCGACGGACGCCGAATTGACCTTTGCGTTGGCGTCCGCGGCTCCCGAAGACCGCGAGGAGATTTACCAGCAGTTCGAGGCAATCGGCATCAGCCGCGAGGCTGCAGATACGATGGCCGCTGAGTTCCGACGCGGGGAAAGCGCAGAGGGGCAGACGTGAAGATTTTGTCCTTCGGCGCGGGAATGCAATCGACGGCCTTGGCCCTGATGTCCTGTGAGAATGTGGACGCCGAGCGCAAAGGCCACGAACGCCCGTACCCGCTGGTTCCGGTTTACGATCTGGTCGTCTTCTGCGACCTCGGCTTCGAGCCCTCGTGGGTCATGCAACAGGCGGAGTTCGTACACCGAGCCTGCGACATCGCCGGCATCCGATATGAGATGCTGGAAGCGCCGCTGCATCGGGATTTGATGCAGAACTTCGGGAGACGCCGCACGGTCAGCATCCCGTGGTGGACGTTGGGCGATGACGGCCATAAGTCAAGGATGCCGCGAAACTGCACCCTCGACTATAAGGTAGATCGCATCTCAAAGTTCGTCCGATGGGATGTGCTCGGCTACAAGAAAGGCCAGCGACTCCGCGACGAAGACAAGAAGGCTCATGAGATGCACATGGGGTTCAGCTTCGAGGAAAAACAGCGGCGCAAGGATAGCCCAAACCCGATGTTTGTGAACCGTTTCCCACTGGTGGATATGGGACTGACGAGGGCTGACAACTACGCCTACATACTGGATGTTTGGGGGCTGGACACCAAGGCGTCTGCCTGCTGCTTCTGCCCGTTCCACCGGAACCATTTCTTCGAGCACCTCAAGGAACATCAGCCACAGACCTACGCGAGTTTGCTGGAGGTAGACGAGCTGTTGAGGGATAGGAACCCGAAACCACCTATGGACTCCGACCTGTTCATCTCCCGCAGCCGCAAACGGCTTGCAGATCTGACGCACGAAGACTGCTGCGACGCCGAGTGCTTCGAGTATCACGGCAAGCAGATATGGAATGGATTTTAGGAGGGAGTATGAAAATGAAAAGGAAGTACAAGCAGGGCGACCGTGTTGACAGCGTGGCCGAGCTGCTGGAGCACGACTGGTTCATCGTCCGTTTTGGCCCTCGCACAACGAAGACGATGCACAAGGCTGTGCTGGGTGAGTGGAAGCTGAAGCTCTGTCAGCAGTTCGTTGACGGCGGGCGCGTCTTCATTGCCGTGAAGCTCACCAACGGCGAGTATTACGGGGACATGACCGATGACCAGATCGTCGATATGCTCGAAACGGATCTGTGTGAATACTGCGAAGGCAGGAAGGGCGTCGTCGGCCAGTGCGATGGGAAGTTCTGCGACGAAGCAATCGAGGCATGGAAGGGGGCGTATGTGAAGTGAAGTTCTTTCAGGTGTTTACGATGATCGTGATGGTGCTGGCAACCGTCGGCGTCATCGGCGAGAGCGGCCGAGGCAAGCACGTCTATATCGCGCTGTTCACGGCTGCGGGCGTTCTGCATCTGGCGGCATGGGCGCTGAGCATGATGTATTTTTGAGGAGGATATGAGCATGAAAGACAAGTTCATCAAAGCGTACACAGAAAATATCACGCGACCGGGCGCGGACAAGCTGCTGGCGTGGATCGAGTCCTCGGACTTCTTCACGGCACCGGCCAGCACCCGCTTCCACTTGTCCAGCCCCGGCGGTCTGTTGGAGCACAGCCTCCATGTGTTTGAGCGGATGAAGGCGATTTGCGCCAACGAAGCAACCATCACTCCGGGCTTCAATGAGCCGTCGATGGAGACGATTGCGATTTGCGGCCTGCTTCACGACATCTGCAAGGCGAACTTCTACGCGGTCGAGATGCGTAACCGCAAGAACGATCAGGGCAGGTGGGAGCAGTACCCGTTCTATGTGGTCGATGACAAGCTACCCTACGGGCATGGCGAGAAGAGCGTCTACATCGTTTCTGGGTTCATGCGCCTGAGCCGTGAGGAGGCTATGGCGATCCGTTGGCACATGGGCTTCTCCGACAACGACTTCAAGGGCGGTGGGTACAGCGTCGGCAATGCCTTCGAGAAGTTCCCGCTGGCTGTCCTGTTGCACATCGCCGATCTGCAGGCGACCTATCTGGACGAGACGGGAGAAAAGACATGAGCGCGAAGCGGTGTAAAAGCCAAACGCCTGACAGCGCGGAATGGGTGGAAATCCACGGCTACCGTTTCCGATACCAAATCAACCGCGAGGCGGTCGTCCGAAAAGAACTGGAGAGCGGCGAGTGGTACGTCCTGAAGCCGTACATCAGCGGACGAACCCGCGCCTGCGTGAAGATGCGGACGGAGGATAACCGTAAGGTGGATGTGCCCGTCGTATGGCTCATGGCCGACGCCTTCATGGGAGGCCGCCGGCCGGGGTACAACATCATCCATCGGAACGGGGCGAAGATGGATTGCGAGCTGGTGAACCTGTCGTTTGCCAGCAAGCAGGTCAGCGGCAAACTTTCCAGCGCAAACCGGCGCAAGGCTGTGATGAAGGTCGATCAGGACGGTCAAGTGGTTGCCATTTACTCTTCAGGACGAGAGGCAGCCAAGAAGAACTACATCAGTCAAAACGCCATTTGGGCCAGATGTACGGGTAAAGTGAAAGACCCGTACAGGCTCGATGGCTACGATTACAGATACGAAACATCAAGGAGGGCTTGAAATGAAAGTCAGAATCAACACGCACGGGAACCCGCTGCCTGAGTCGCATGGCGAGTGGGTTGACCTCTACACCGCCGAGGACACCGTTCTGGAGCCGCTGGACTTCAAAATTATTTCACTCGGCGTTGCAATGGAGTTGCCTGCCGGCTACTACGCGCAAGTTGTCCCCAGAAGCTCGACCTGCAAGAACTTCGGCGTCATCATGGCGAACAGCGTGGGCATCATCGAGCATAGCTACTGCGGCAACGATGACATCTGGGGCTTCCCTGCGGTGGCAATCCGCCATACGGAGATCCCGAAGGGGACGCGCATCTGCCAGTTCCGCCTCGTGAAGCAGGACGAGCCGGTTGAGTTCGAGGTGGTCGAGGATCTCGGCAACCCGAATCGTGGCGGCTGGGGCAGCACCGGAACCGGCAAGGAGGTGCAGTAATGGCTTGGGAGATGAAGTATCAGCCGAATGTGGTGCTGGATTTTGACGGCGTCATCCATTCCTATGTGAGCGGCTGGCAGGGCGTAGACGTTGTACCCGACCCGCCCGTGCCGCTCATTGACGAAGAAATCAAGCGGATCAGAGCTGCGGGGTACAGAGTGGTGGTCGTGTCCACCAGATGCGCCACGCCTGAGGGCATGGGAGCGGTGCGGCGCTACCTTCGGGAGAACGGCATTGAGGTCGATGATGTGGCGGCGGAAAAGCCACCCGCAAAAGTCTATGTCGATGACCGAGCCTTGCTCTTCGACGGCAATCCGAAGGGCCTGCTGGAAAAGATCCAGCAGTTCCGCCCGTGGCAAGAGGGAGGGCCTCTGCGTGGGAAGCCGCCTGCGCCGAACTGCCGCAAGTGTATCGCCCATGTGTATGAGCGCACGAACGACGGGTGGCGCGAGGATGAATTTGTCGCATGGTTCCACACATGGGGAAGCACGTTCGAGGAGTTCGATAATGGGGCCGTCCCTGTCACAACGGGCATTGTCGAGGACGAGCACGGCAAGGTGTGGAGCACGGCGGCGGAGAACATCCGGTTCATCGACTGAGAGGAGGGCTGCAGATGCCGATTAAGAACTACACGACCAAGGTGCCGGCGGTTCAGACCGTCGGCGAGATCCAAGGCATCCTCGCCGCGCACGGAGCACGAAAGGTGATGATGGACTACGCCGAAAACGGCAAAGTCACGGCAGTCACATTCGCGCTGGACTGCTGCGGCTCCCTGCATGGTTTCCGACTGGAAGCACGACCGGACGGCGTTAAGGCAGTGATGGCAAAAGAGCGTACCAAGTGCGACGACGAACAGGCCGAGCGCATCGCGTGGCGCAACCTGAAGGACTGGATCGCCGCGCAGGTCGCCCTCGTGGAGACGGAGCAGGCCACGATGGACGAGCTGTTCTTCCCGAAGCTGATTGACCGGAATGAGAAGACGCTCTATGAGGTGTTCCAGACCGGCCAGCTTATGCTCGGTGATGGAGGTTGATGATGGCGCACGGATGGACGGCCACGAAAGAGGCGTTACCGCCTGCTGGCGAGAAAGTTTTGATTATCAGCAAATGGGGCCATGTGAGCGATGGCTCCCTCGTAGCATACGACCCGAAGGAGCCGCTGCTCTTTCGCCCGGACGGCTTGGAACCGGACGTTCATGTGAAATGGTGGATGCCAATGCTGGAGAATGGATGGCACACGCTCAAAGAGCAAAAACCACGGGAGGGGCAAGAGGTCTTGACGAAGGACTCCTACGGTCACATCTTTAGCTGCGTGTGGAAAAGACTCTGCGGCTCTGAACGCCCGACGTTCGTTCCGTTTATGTGGGTGCCGCGGTTCTGGCGAGAAATGCCACCGTTACCTGACGGTGTGCAACTGAATTACTGAGGAGGGCGAGAATGAAAGCCAATAAGTTCTACGAAGTGCTCCAAACCGGCCGGTTTGCGATTGGCGACGGAGGCGCTGTGCGATGATTGTTTCACTGTTTGGCAACACATATTGCACTAATGCTGACTGTATCGACCCGCGGTGCGATGCCGTAAGGGGAGGGATACCTGACGCGGCCTATTTGCCTACGAAGTGGTGGACGCGATCCTGCGGAAGCGACGCTCCAACGCCAACGCGAAGCCTGAGAAATTGCGAGAAAAGGAGAATAGTGCAAATGTTTGACTACACGAGAGAACACGAGAACGACTTTAGCTTCTGGTATCCGAAAATCAAGGACTGCGGCATCCCGACGCCGCTGACGTTCTACACGAAGCTGCCGAGTGTGGAGGAGGAACCGGAGTATGTGAAGCGACTGTACGAGGCGTTTTACATGGAGCATCCGAAGGAGGACGAAGAGGTCGTCAAGGCATATCTGGAGGAGCGTGTTATCCCGAAGCTGAAGGAGATGAAACTGACCGGTCATGTGTTCGTCAAGAACGGCCGCTTCAGCAACAAGTTCAATGCGAACGGGACGTGCAACCTGTACGGCCTGCATGAGCTGTACCGGGCAATCATCCTTATCAACTACGAGGCGATGTGCTGCGGAGCGGAAGGTGCAGACGAAATCGTGGTTCGGAAGTTTATCGAAAGCCCGCACGGTACGACGCCCTGCATCTACAACGGCCTGCCGCTGCGCTCCGAGTTCCGCGTGTTCTACGACTTCGACACCAGAAAGCCGATTTTCACCGCGAACTATTGGGATTACGACTACGTCTACCCGCATTTGCACGATGCCACCGACAAGATCGTTTTCGAGCATGAGCGGGAGCGCATCGAAGGCGCGTTTAAGAGCGAAAAAGACCGCGTTCAAGCGATGGTCGAAACTGCGATGAAGCGCGTCACGGGCCTTGCGGGGCAGTGGTCAGTTGATATTTTGATGGATGAAGGCGACAACTTGTGGCTGATCGACATGGCGATTGCGCAGCGTTCTGCGTATTGGGAGAAACGACCGGAGGGGTATGCGGAATGAAATATCAGCCGGTTTACAAATGCCCGTTGTGTGGTCGGCTGCTGTCCAGATCGCAGCCTCAAGAGGTGCCGACGGAAATGCTCCCAGCCCTGCTCGGCAAGGTGATCCAGCACCAGCAGCTCGCGGCGAACCCGTTCACGCGCAACAATGTTCCGATGCACATTCCTTGTAAATGCCCGGACGGGAGCGCAGGTCTGGCGCAGTTCGCTGGTTTCAGGTGCGTCAAATGAGAGTACGAGGGTTCTTGATTTATCGGATCTGGTACGGGAACTGCCTCGTGTACGTTGGCCGCACCAAGCAGCCGTTGCAGAACAGAATACGCGGCCACCTGTTCAGTAAGCCGATGCACCGCACCGTCAACATAGAGCAGGTGACGAAAATCGAGTATGCGGAGCTGGGGAGCGAAGCAGATATGAACCTGTACGAGATCTACTACATCCTGCGGCTTCATCCGCCGCTGAACGTGGACGACAAGGCACGGGATGACCTGAGCGTGACGCTGCCTGAGTTGGAATGGAAAGAGTTCACGACGCCGCTCTGGGAAGGGTGGCGGCAGGAGATTGCGAAGCAGGACTCCCGCATTGACTATCTGCGGAAACGCTATGCGGAGATCCCACAGGAGATCTCGATACTCCGCGGCCTGCGGAAGACGGGCGAAATCACGGAGTACGAGTTCGAGGAACGGTTCTCTGCACTCAAAGAAGAGTCGGTCGAGGTTTCCAAGGAACTGTGGCATCGGTAAAGACCAGCGTAGGTCGATTTACGTTGCCGCCGGCACACAATCCATCATTCTGCGACGCTCCAGCGGCTCCAGAGGGCAGTAAAATAGCGGCTATGCTCCATTTCGGGGCGTAGCCGCTTTTCTTATTCTTCAGGGATGGCCTGAACGATTTGAGTGATGGCGTTCTGGAAATGTGAGAGGTTTGATGGCTCTGCGAGCAATCGCAGGTCGATATACTGGAACTGGCTGGAGCCGAAGATGAATTGTTCGGCGTCGGCTGGGGAAGCGTCAGGGAACGTCAGGAGCATGGAACGTAGCGCACATTCCTCGAACGTGCCGCAGGTTTGGTCTACCAACGACGGCAAAGATACCTCAACGGCTGTCCTGAGACCCGTATGGCCCTTTTCCCACGAGGTCACACTAAATACCTTGCGACCGTTCCGAAGCGCCCTGCACACGCCAAACTTCGTCCCGCGGCCATAACCGATCTGCAGTCCAGTGCTGGAGGCGAACGATGTGAGAGCGGTGACGACCGGAACGACGGCTGAGTTTCCACGCTGGCCGAGCTGCTCGGCCATGCTGTCGGCATCCCAGACAGTGGAGTATCTGGCAGCCTGCTTGACAGGCGAATTGCCACCGCCGACAATCGTGGAGGAGATCAGCTCGGCACCGTCCTCAGAAACGTACCGCTTGATTTCAACGCCGCAGACCTCGATAGATTCCATGCTGCGGTCGAGGAAGTCGATCATGGAGGCCAAGGAGTCGGGGATAGAGTCTGCCGCAAAAATCAGCCGCATCCGCTCAGCCTTCAGATTGCCGTCGAGAGCGGCCCATAGATCGTCGGGAACGTCCAGAAGCGACGCGGACGCCCTGAGCTCGTTTGCGCTCCACGTCCGTATACGGGAGGCGTAGTCGAGCATCTGGCCTACGACCTCGCGGCGGATTCTGGTGTCCGTGCTCCGCTTCACCTCGACGAGCACGGGCAGACCGTCTTGGTCAATGAAAAGATGGTCAATGGAGAAAAGGGCTGGCCCATCTGGAGCATCGCGCACGGGCTGTTCTCGGCGCAACAGGTAAAGACGTTGGCCCTCGTCGGGGGAACTGAGTAGCAGTTGCGGATTTTCTGCAATAAGCTGCTGAAGGTCGGCCTCTGCGGGATATAGAGCCTCGCTGGCCGGGATGACGGTGCCACCGGAAAGGCGGTAGAGTTTAGACCCTGAAAGACCCATGAAAATATCCTCCGTTCATGTGGTATAGTCTACTGGCTCATGGCCTATATTCTAACAGTGGATTTCGTGAGCGTCAACGGGGCTGTAAGCTATGAGAAGAGGTGGTATGAACCGACGGCATACATCATTGGAGGAGCAAAAAGTGGACAAGAAGCTATTTGGAACGAGAATCAACAAAGCCCGAAAAGACCGCGGCCTGACGGCTGAGAAGCTGGCAGAGGCTTGCAACATCAATTCGACGTATCTGCGCCAGATCGAGGGCGGTAAGAAGCTGCCGAGCCTGCCGGTATTCGCCACTTTATGCCGCGAATTACGAGTTTCACCGAATTATATCCTGCCAGACCTCGTGGAAGGCACGGAGGCCGAAAAAATTCAAAAAATTTTTTCTGAGTCCGATCCGACGCCGTCCCAGATCGAGATGCTTGCGGAGATGGCCGGGGTCATTATGAAAGAGAGATAGGCAAAGTATATGAGCGTAAAAACGAGTATAGCCCCGCGTCGTCTGACGCAGGGCTTTTTCGCGTTTTTGCTGTTATCCGAGCGGTTAAATGTTATTACCGCGCACCTATCTTGCTTTAGGTAGGTAAAATGTTATAATCAAATCACAGGAAACAAAAAAGAACCCTCGGTGGTTGCAACACCAAGGGTTCCGGTGGTTCGGCAGCCTCCTGTGACTGCGTTACACACCTCCAAGCAAGGTAAGTGTAACATGGCTGCCGGCCGCTGTCAAGAACGACGAAAGGAGCAATACACTTATGATGACGACCCCAGACAAATTGAGAACGGACGCGGCAAAGCTGGATGTACTTCTGGAGATGTTCGAGTCCACCTACTTCTACTTCCTCGACGCGGCCGAGGGAGAGGCAGAGAAGAGGGACAGAGGCGCCTTGGCCTTCTACGAGATCAAGGACAGGGTTCACGCGCTGATGGGTGAGATGGAAGCGTTCGCCGGCCACATGGAGGTCTGCAACGCCATCTTCGCAGTGAACTTTGCAAACCGCGAAGCGGCGAAAGGCGGTGCAGTATGAGCGAGACCGTCAAGAGCTTCATTGGCAGAGTAGCGGTGGTGGAGCAGGAGGGCAACACAGTCCGCGTTCTCCTGAACGAAGGAGAGACGATGTACGCGGCACGGGATCTGCTGGCAGCCTGCGGCTGTGCCTACCCAACCAAGTGGTGCCAGCGCGAAGTGAAGAGTGACAGCGATGTGGAGTTGGTGAAGCTGCCGTTTCCGGTCAATGGCAAGACGGGCGGCGCATCTCGCCGGTCGGTGCCGATGTACTTCGTGACCGAACGATGCGGGCGAATGATCTTGGACATCTTCGGGTGCAGCAAAGAAACGAGAGCGTGGATCGAGGGCAAGGTATTCGCCTGCAAACTGGGCAAGCCTGACGAACAGCCGACACCGCCTGTTCCTACACCTGCGGCGGCCGTTTCCGAGAAGCCGACGCCTGCCCCTAAAGCTGGAAGCGATGCCATCAACCGGCGGATCGACGCGATTTTGTTAGAGCTGCTTGAGCTCAAAAAGTACATAGTAACCGCAGAAGCGTAAATGAGCGGCCTCAGCCTCGTGCTGGGGCCGTCTTTTTTGCCTGTCGAATATAAACGTATATGAATATGATACAGAAAAATAATTTGTAAAATTAACGAAAACATATTGACATAGGTAGGTATCGCAGTATAATAAAGTTACAAATTAACCAACCGGCTAATTAGAAAGGAACGGAGAACATGAAACGCAAATCTGACATCGTGCGTGAAGCCGTGGCCGCGGGCAACTTCAAAGAGGCCCTACGGATTGCAAAGGGTTTCCGCATCAACATCACGGCGGAGCAGAGAGATACGATGTGCAGAGCTTACGAGTGCATCGTTCACCCTGATTTCTACCGGCAGATCGGGACGGACATCCCGGCGGCCATCAATGCCGGCGTTGAGATCGTCACTCAGATTTATGGATAAGGAGAACAGCGATGGGGAAGGCGTATTACTTCATCAAGCGTAGCGACAACTGCAACCAGTGCGGCTCCGAGTATATGCGCTGGGCGTTCAGCACCGAGTACACCAGCAAGACGGCGCTCAAGAAGGCGTACACGACCGGCCGCCGGTCGGTTAGGATGGCGGACATCTACACGCCGCAGCAGCTTCTTCAGGAGTTCGGCATCGTCAAGGCCAAGCACATCATCGAAGAGGTTCTGCAGTATCAACCGGAGCTTTGCTCCAGAAAGGAAGCGTAAACATGGAAGACAAGAAAATCGTTGTTGACGGCATGGAGCTGATTCCGGTATGGCGCGTTCTCTATCAGGATGCGTGGATGAAGCGCAGCGGCCGCGGGTTCTGGATTTTGGAGAACATGGCAGAGGGATGGAAGGAAATGGGCTGGGTCAGCCGCCATACGTTCAAGAGCGAGCAGGCCGCGGCCAATGCCCTGAACGCGCTGATCCGCGAACGCAGCAAAGGCGCCCACACCCAGACGCAGATGTGCGGCGGCTTTGGCATCGACATTGTGACGGACGAGGACACCGCGAATGATATGCGTATCGTTGACTGGAAAATCCAGAAGCAGTACAAGACCAGGTGGGAGCTGGTCAATGAAATGGGGGCGGCGGAATGAATAAGACAGCGGTGGAGCTGCTCCGCACGAACGCCAGCTACATCGACGCCTTGAAGGAGGCCATCGACCGCTGGGAGAAATCCAACGACACCGACGAGAAACGTGATCTGCTTGCCGCTATCGGTGAAATCGGTGTTGACGTGCATAACCGCAACCGGCAGCTCGGCATCTGGTAGGAGGAAGCACAGATGAAGATAGCGCAGGCGAGGAAGCTGCTCACCGAGGACATCGGGCGGATGACGCTCGAACAACTTCAGAGGCATCGGGTCAAGCTGATTGATGCTTGGCGAGAGAGCAGGGCTGAGTACGGCATGGGTCAGGCGGTGATGGATGGCTTCTACCGGCAGACCGGGGAGGATGTCACGGAGTACACGCCGACCGATTTGTGGCTCACCCAGAACCTCTCACACAGGCTCGACGAGACCATCGGGAGAGAGCTGGAGCTACTGAGCGACCATAACAGCAAGGCGTAACACCAGCCAAAACCGCCGCACAAGACCGAGAACGTGCTCTACGGCGGAAGGCATACGCTTTCACCATCACACGGAAACGTGCCGCACAGAGCCTCTCAGGGGCTTTTACGGGCATCGGTTTCCAGATGGCTAATTTGAAATTGCGTCCGCGTCAACACGGACGTGCAGGAAAGGACAGACGATATGAGTGAAAACATGGTAGCCATTCGGTGCAAATCCGAAACGAACCGCTGGATGGATAGCGTTATGGTCGTTCCGCAGGAACAGGCCGACGACATTGAGCAGAGCATCAAAGAGCGGATGCGCGGCTTCGAGCGTAACGGCTCCTGTTATGGAGACGTGATGCGTGATATTGCGCAGGCCGCCGGCATCGAAAGCCTCGCCCTCTGTGATTACGACGAGGACACGGACGAGCCGACTGACGCTTGGTGCGAATACTGCGCGGGCCTCGGCCAGAAGATGCCTGTCATCGAGATTGACCTCGGTGAGCTGGGGAACGACGCGAACATCGACGATCTGCTCGATAAAGCCGAGGAGCTTGGCTGGTGCGTCCACGAAAGCGACACCGAATGGGAGTTCATCCAGAACAGCCCCGCCGGTGAAGATTTCTTTTTCGACATCAGCGCGAGTGACGTCCACAGCGCGGACGACATGGTGCGCGAGATCCACTCCTACGCGAACGGCTTCGACGCAGAGGACCACGCCAAGATGTGGATTGAGGCGCAGGGCCGGGTGTCTGGTGTCCCTGACCTCAAGACGCTTGTGAAGGACGCCGATGACATCAAACTGATGCTGAACAAGCTGGCTTCTGCGATGGAGGATGTGCTGGAAGGCAAGTCCGATGACGAAGATGACCGAGCGGAGCTGTCGCCTCGCCAGATTGAGCGTCTGGACGAGATCGACAACGCTATGTATGAGTTCCTGCTGGTTCTGCTGGAAATGGACGAAGACGAGTTCGATTGGGATATGCACCACATCGGAGAGGCCGTAGACGCAGTGCAGCAGGTGATGCTCGACCACGGCTTCGACATCCACCGTCCGTACATCGAGGATGACGGCGAGAGCCGAGTGGTGCATGAGTACGAAAGGGCTGGTAATCGCTGAGATGGAAAAGGCGTATGAGTGGTTGCTGGAAGAGTTCGACATTGACGGCGCTGCGGCTCGCGTCATCCGAAACGTTTTGGAGTACGCCGACCGCATGGAAGGCGACGAACAGTACGACTTCCTGACCGAGATGTTGGATGGAACGATTGGACTTTCTGATCGAGAGATCCGAAACCTGTGCTGGAACTGAAGGAGGATGGCATGAAAGACAAGCCTATTGTGAATGTGGTCGTCTGCGTGAAAGGCGGCATGGTACAGGGGGCGTACACAAACGCAAGCGATGTGTACGTTGACCTCGATGTGATTGACCTCGACGTGAGCAGCTACCCCGATGACGGCGAGACGGACGAGGCGGATCTGAACCAGAAGCGGATCGACGAAATCGAAAGCGACCCGTCTTGGCGGGCAATCTACTGAGGAGGTGCGGAAATGATGGTTCAGGCTACCAGATGCCCCGACTGCAGCAGCTACGTTTCGCGGGACATCTACTTTGGCAGGTTCGGGAAACGCAATAACGTCCCGCTTTGGGTCTGCCCCAACTGCGGTGTGGTGCATGAGGACTATCGGTGGTTCAAGTATGTCAGCCAGCAGGAGGCAAGCGCCATCATCGAACACCGCGGTCCCCGCGGTCTGTTCGTGCTGGAGACCGGCGTTGAGTACATCGGCATCGACAATAGCACTGGTGACGCTTGGACGGAAGAGTTCCCTGACCTGACCGAGTGCATGATGTGGCTGGCCGGGGAAAAGGAAGCCGCTCAGGAGGCGAAGGCACAGAGAAAGTACGAGACAGGCGACGGGCCTTCCGAGGACGTGGAACTGCGGCAGTATAGATGCCTCCGGTGTAACCACGTCTGGTACGAGAACTGCGACGCTCCAGATTACCCCGACTACTGCCCCGGCTGTGGTGAAAGTCTTTGCAGAGGAGGCACTCAGGAATGACAAAGGCAGAATTGCGTGAGAAATTGCTCGGCGGAGCCATCATGGACAACCTGTTCGCGTTCAGAAACGGTCAGGATTGTGAAATCTTCAAGGCTGCTCGATTTGAACAGGGCGACGACATCATCTACATTCCCGACCTCGCCCTGAACCTGATTCCGGTCACGGAACCAGCGAACTTCCCGGAGGACGTGGAGGAAATCGTCGGTTGCTGTTACACCGGCAACGACTTCATTGAAGAGTGCGGCGGGGACGTGGAGAAGGCAAGACACCTGTTCTGGTACTGCGACTGGCAGCATCCGAGTTCAGCTCTGCCCGAAATCGACGACGAGGAGGAGGCCGAGTGACGTGAAGAAGGTAGCCGATTTGCAACCGGGCGACATTGTCAACATCGGCGGGCAACCGTTAACGGTAAAGTCGGTATATACATCTGGCGGCAGCACAACGCTGGTTTTCGAGGATGTACCCGCCACACAGGAAAGGTGCGACGCTCTTAAAGGGCTTGCCAGAGATACGGGCGGCATTGCTGCGATGGTGCCGGTACGCCCGATGCAGAAGCAATCGTGGGAGCGATCTGAGTTGAAGCGGTGGCTCAACGAACAAGTCCGCGATGATGCGGAAGAAATGAGGAGGTATCTGGATGAACAACATCAACCTGAGAGCGGAAGTGGCGGTACAGATCACGAAGGAAGATCTTGACGTCATTTTGTTTGAGGCTCTGAACGCCGGCGGCATCGCTGGCTGGGCCGACCGCGTGATGGCCGTCGGCAACATTCTGGGTAAGCGAGTTTGCGAGCAGGTGTCCAACGGCGGGAAAATTGCCATCCGCGGAACTGACGGAACGTGGTACGAGCTGGACAAAGCGAAGCTGACCGCTGGAATCAAGCAGTACATAGAGGAGAGCTGCCACATCCGCATTGAGGATGAACGGCTGGTTCTGGATGACCTGACAACGAACGAGGCAGACGTGATCGTGCAGTTCGCCCTTTTCGGAGAAACGAAGTTTTGAGGAGGGACAACATGGAGAAGAAGCAAACCTTCAGCGTTCACACTGAGCGCGATGTCAAACTGACGGTAGAGGACATCGACGACATCATGGTTGCGGCTTTGGAGGGCGGCATCAACTACTGGTGCTCCGAAGCCGAGGTTGTGGAAGAACGGCGCTGTGCCGACTGGGGGCATGAACAGATTGCCCGCGGCGGCGCCCTGGTTCTCCACGACGTCGAGGACAACAATGAGAAGTGGGAGTTGGATCTGAAGAAGTTCCTGAATGGCTTCAAACTGTGGGTCGAGCAGGGCCTCGACGAATACGGGGCTGTGCAGAAAGACGGCACTGTGGACTGCTGCCAAATCGACGCTGCCTGCGCTGACGAGATTGTGCAGCTCGCTTTGTTCGGGGAGGTGATGTTCGGATGATTACTGAGGATATGGTGCGTGAAGGCATCCGAAACGGCAGCGTCCGTTTCGTCAAAGACCCGAATATGGAGCACGGGACTGTCTGCCAGATCGGTGACAACTGGTTCTACTTTGGGCGCCTGAAAGCGGAGGAACTCGACCCTGACGAATACGTCAAGGCAACGCCCGAGGCTGATGTGGTCGGCCTGATTTGCAACACGCTTGACGAGTTCCGAAAGAACGGCGAAACCTTCGAGGACGAGTACGCATACTACGAAGCCTACCTGAACGAGCAGAGAGCAAAGGCAATCCCGACGCTGAAAGAGCGAGACAAGCGGCTGGAGCGGCTCTGGGCTGAGTTTGGGGATGTGCCAATGAACCCCGAGACAGAAGAGATCGAGGCTCCGTTCCTTTGCTTCCCGGCTGGAACGAACCGGGAGGAGGTCTGGGAATGGTTCGACGAACGATACAGCCGCGGCGTTGCAAAGCTGCTGCTCGTGGGCGAGCCAAAGGATAGAGAGGTTGCACAGGCATTGTTCTTGACGAGCTTGTGCTGCGAGTGCGATTCCGAGCATTGCGTGTTCAATCCTGACGGGATCTGCAAAGCGCCGTTCGTCACCGGCAGGGCTCCGGGCCTGAACGATGACGGATGCACCGACTACTGCTACAAGGAGGCGGAGTAAATGGAACGAAAGTGTCAGAATTGCCGCCATGTTGACGTCTGCTTGAAGCGGTCGTTGGCGATCTTCAATATGTTCATCGTCACCGGGCGCTACAACGAGGTCGAGAACGCCAAGAAAAGCCTCGACGTATCGGTAGGGTGCGAGCACTACGACGCGAAGGAGGCGTGATGGATGAAACGAAGCGACGCAATCGCCATCATCGAGCGAGAACAGAGCAAGGGCCACTTCGAGCCTGAACTGGACACCGCAATCAGCGTTGCCTTACACGCTCTGCAAGAGCCGCGGGAGATGTGCTGCGGCGGATGCCAGCGATTCGGGGACGAGGACGCAAACGGTGTCGGGTGGTGTGAAGAACACGACCGCGAGGCTTACTGTGACGAGCCGCCCTGCGGGTACTTCGAGTGAGGGTGGTGCCACATGGAGCGCAAAGACTGGAACTACAAGACTTATCTTGGGGACTGCATTGACGGGATGCGGCTCCTGCCGGCGGGAAGCGTGGACTTTCTTTTCACGGATCTGCCGTATGGGCGAACAAACTGCAAGTGGGACACACCGATTGACCTTGAGGCGTTCTGGAGCGAAGCTGATCGCGTAGTGAAAAAGAACGGAGCTGTGGCCCTGTTTGCGCAGACGCCGTTCGACAAGGTGCTGGGATGCAGCAACCTGAGAAATCTGCGGTACGAGTGGATCTGGGAGAAGAGCAACGCCACCGGCCATCTAAATGCGAAGCGAATGCCCATGCGGGCGCACGAGAACATCCTGATTTTCTACCGCCGCCAGCCGACGTACAACCCGCAGAAGACGGACGGCCATCAGCCGGTGAACAGCTACACGCATTACATCGACACACAGAACCGCACTGAGATCTACCAGAAGGCGACGAAGGAAGCCAAGGGCGGCGGCAACACAGACCGCTACCCGCGAAGCGTTGTCAAAGGCCCCAGCCACTTGCACCCGACGCAGAAGCCGGTATGGCTGTGCGAGAGACTGGTGCTTACCTATACAAACCCCGGCGAGGTCGTGCTCGACTGCTGTGCGGGCAGTGCTTCCATCGGCGTCGCCTGCTGCAGAACGGGGCGGCGGTACATAGGCATTGAGAACGAGAAGCAGTATTACGACGTGATGCGCACCCGCCTCCGCGAGTGCTGCAGAAGCCACAGCAAGGAGGTGGGCTGATGACACCGCAAGAAGTTCTTTTGGCGCTTCGGTGCCATCAATCGGCTATCGAGACAGGGCGCTGCCCGAAGGAGCAATGCCCTGCGTTTGAGCAGCCAGCACGGTTCAAATGCGCCGGCACGGTGGCAAAGGCTGCCGCAGACCTTATCGAAGAGCAAGCGGCCGCGTTGAAGCGGCTGACGGACAAGGAGGAGAAAAGCTGTGGAATCTCAGATGTATGAAGTGACGACCTGCCCGCTGCGCGGCCAGCTCATGTTCAACGGAGAATGCGAGAACCCGGACTGCCGCTACCATTGGCACCCGATGGAGGAAGACGATGAATAGCGCAGACATCATCACCGTACAAGACCTTGACCACATGGCGAAGCGATACAGGGTGTGCGACTCTGATGGGCGAGAAATCGGAGAGAAAGCTGGCGAGGCCGAGTACAGAAAACCGGTGTATGACAAATACGGCCGCAGACGCTTCGACAAATGGGACAGTTTTGAGAGCAGAAACTACAAGGGCAAGCCGCCTTGGTTTACGGCCGAGGTTCAAGGGCTTGAGGCAAGTTCGGGCGTTCTGAAGATTATCGTCAGGAGGCGAGTGAATGAGCGAGGCTGATTTTTGCGGCATGGATGCTGGCGAATACTACGCCACGAAAGACTTCCTTGACCGAGAACGGTTTTACTGGAAGCAGGAAATGGAGGAGCAGATGAAGAACAGAGTGACGGTCAGGCACGGGATGCTGTCCGACCTCAAGACATACCTGAAGCAAAGCGGATGGAAGCTCGAAGAGCCTGTTGGCGCATACGAGGTTCTGAGGGCGCGGAACCCGAACTATCCGCGCCCGCTGTTAGTCCACGACCGCGCCGAACGCGGCGTCGGGTACAGCATTGACGAACGCGAGGTGAAGGTCTACAACGGCTGGCGACGCAACCGCCGCAAGCGTGGCATCGACCCAGACTGGCCTACACCGGAAGAGCGAAGCCGATATTTTGAAGGGAGAGACGGAGTGTGAGCTTCAGCATCAGACGTGGCGACATCTTCTATGTCCACAAGTTCGGCATTCAGGTCGGAAGCGAGGAACATACGGGGCGCCCCGGCGTGGTTGTTTCCTGTGACGAAGGGAACCGCTACTCCGAAACCGTGCAGGTGGCCTTTTGCACGACGCAGCCGAAGAGCAATCTGCCGACCCACGTTGAGATCCTGAGTACAGGCAGGGCAAGCACGGTCATGTGCGAGCAGATCAATACGGTATCGCTGGAGCGGCTCGGCAATTATATCGGGCGCTGTACGGCGGAGGAGATGCGCGACATCGACATCGCGGTTGCGACGGCGCTGGGCCTCAAGAAATACCCCGGCCTGATTGAGCGCCTGAAGGAACGTGAGCAGCAGGTCGAAAAGCGGGAAGCGGTCGTCGGCAAGGAAACCGATACGAAGGCAGCTCTGGAACTGGCGACGGTCAAGGCCGAGCGTGATACATACCGCAGACTGTACGAGGATCTGATTCGTGGGTTCATCCCGACGGCACCGGCGGGGGCCTGATGCGATGGCCTATGATATTTACTGTGCGTTCGACCTTGAAAAGCACAAGCAGACGTATGTGCAGTATTTGGAGGTCGTGATTTTGGAGGATGGGACTGTGGAATACGCGGTTCCGTCGCACCAAGAGAAGCTGATTGCCTTAGCCTGCCAGAAGAAGGGCGTATCGCGGCAAGAGCTGAACGACCTGTGCCCTCGGGAGTATTACTACGACTTCCTGACGTGGCTTTGTATGCAGGCGAATGCTGTGGCCGTGTGGAACAACGACTGCTGCTGCGGCCGTAGCATCAACCGAAAGCAGATAGCGACGCTGCGGAGACTGAAAATGGCCGGCGTGTACGGCGGCACTATTCCGAAGATTTAGGGGGAGTAATTTCCACGATATGAACGGAAACGATAATACCGGCAAAGAAAATGTTGATTTTGCATCTGTTTCGATGTATCATAGCAAGCACAGAGATACGCGAAACGGAGGTGAAGAAATGACATCGAGAGAACTTATGGACGCGGCTCTGGTGAAAACGAAGACCACCCAAGCGGGGCTTGCCCGTCAAATGGGATGGACGCCTCAGAACTTCAACCTGCGCCTGAACCGGAACAGCATCAGAGCCGACGAGTTTCTGGCGATCATGGATGCACTCGGCGTCGATGTGACCTTCACGATGCGCGAGAGCGGCGAGATCCTGAAGCCTCACGTCAGCGGGCACGGCCGTAGGCTGTGCGGCAACTGCGACAAGATTACGTTCGACACCGCGGCTGCGGAGGCCATCTCGAACAGCTTTTACGAGGACGGCGTCAACGAGTTCAACGCAGACGGTGAAGCCGCCGAGCTGTACGTTGACAGCGAAGGCCGGTATTTCATGGCGGAGTATCACATGGACACGTCCAAGGACAGGCTGCGGACAGTCCAATCCAGCGTCGCCGCCGCATTCGTGGAGAAGTATGGCACCCAGATTGAGAAAGGGCCGAAAAAAGAATAGGCGCACGATGAAGACACCCTCTCGGTTACGACCGGGAGGGTGATTTTTTTATACCCAAACGCCCCGTACACCAGCCACGCCCCGTACGGCCACGCACACGACCGTCACGGCCTCCTGCATCCATTCACACCGCTGACGGTACGAAGCGGTATAGGCCCTGTACGGGCTGTTTACGAGCATATTCTGAAACGTATATAGATAGAAAATTTCTTCATAAAAATTAACGAAAACATATTGACATAGGTAGGTAACGCAGTATAATAAAGTTACAAAATAACCAGATGGATAATCGGAGATAGCCAGAGCAACAGTTCAGGAAAGTCCCCGGTTCTCTTAAAAAGAAAAGGAGATAGCGATATGGCAAGCCAGTATGACAGCATCAAAACCGCGGAGGAACTTCTGAAGGAAGTAGCGGCACACGGTCTGAGCACCAAGTCCGAGGACATTTGCAGAGCGCAAGACATTTTCGGTCGCAGCGAAGTGAAAGAGCTTATTCGGCTCGCCAATGACAACGGCCGCTTGAATGGGTTCGACGGCGAACCCGATCCGCGTGGGACTTATTCCTCTGGCCGCGTTGGACTGAGCAAGTATTTCTATCAGGTCGCTTTTAAGATCTGGAGCTGGGAGGATGCGACTCGCTTCTACAATCAGCACAGCAACTTCCCGGTCATGGATGCGCTGGAAGAGAACAAGATGCTTCACCAGCAGGTCAAGGAGCTGAACGGAGAACTGAAGCGGGCCAAGGATGACCGCGATGTGGAACACAGAAGATGCCGGGAGGCTGTTGACGCTGAGCAGGCCGCTCAGAAGAAAATCGGCCAGCTCGAAGCGGAGGTTCACGACCGCGACATGACGATCATGGAGCTGAAGGCTAAGCTGTACGACCTGATGATGAAGGAGGGCAAGTGATGGCTATTTTCACCAACGTCTACGGGGACGGTCACACCCCTGACTACGAGGGCTGCGTCCTCGACTGGTACGAGCACAACGGCTACGACGATTCCGACTGGTACGCGATCTGCTGGAACGAAGAGAAGCAGACCATCGACAAGGTTCTATTCGACACCACCCGCTGCGCCTGCAGTGGCCGCGCTGAGATCGACGCCACGCCTGAAGTGCTTCGTAAGGTCTACCACTACTGGAAGACGCTCGGCAAGTCCCTGTTCGACGGGCGCACGAACCGGATGCAGGCCATGAAAATCCACGTCGGCGATACGGTACGCGTAATCGCCGGCCGCAAGTTTAAGAAGGGAAGTGTTGGCCAGGTCTTTTGGTGCGGCACCTGCCGCAATCCATACTCCGGTTGCACGGAGGAGCGCATCGGCATTGAGGTCGATGGCAACCGCCAGTTCATCAACGAGTCTCAGGCTGAGCTTATCGGCTGGGAGGCTCGCTTGCAGACCGGCAAGGAGCGCAAGCGCCAGATCCGCAATTTCGCGGTGAACTCGATGCCGAGCCACTACCGCCGGTACTTCTGCGAGAACGACTGGCTGCGGGCGATGTGGCTTGGCGAGGAGCCGGGGTGGAAAGCACTGGTTGGAGGTGAGCAGTAATGGCTATGGCTGATAAGGTCAGCACGGTTCTGACATGGAGCCTGCAACTCAGATACCAGATGCTCGACCGCATGAGGCAGGATTGTGAGTATTTCCTCGGGTGTGGCAACCGAGTCACGAAGTATCTTTGGGCTGGCAACGTAGCTGACCATATCGAGTACATGAAGGCTCTTTGGTGGAGCTTCCCCGAAAGCGGCAAGCCTGAGTGGCTGACGCTTGAGGAAATCAAGGACTATGAACGGAGGATGGCGGCATGAAGATTTTCGCAGCCTGCCCGGAGTGCGGTTGCACCGACTGGATCAGGTTCAACAGCGGCGGGTTCGTTTGTAACGGATGCGGCCGGCTGATATTCACGGAGGAAATGATTTTGAAAGGAGAGGATGACGATGAAGTTGGTAACGGCAACTGATGTCTGGTACACCCAGCAGCAGAAAACCCTCGACGAGATTGCGGATAAGCTGGGCGTCGTTGCCTATCGTCCGAACTACCACGGGGCTGAGGGAGACAAGAATACGGTTCTGTTCTATTTGAAGGAGGACGAGGCGCACAACCGCAAGGTTGACCGCCAGCCGGTTCGCTACTCCCGCTCCGAGGCCAAAGACAGAGGCGTGGATGTCAACAGCGAGTGCGTGTATCGTGACTATTTCTGGTCATTTGAGAACAGCGATGTAAACGGCCAGCTCGACATGGGGTGGGCAAACAACGGGAAGCTGAACCTGAGAAGTCTGGACTGGAAGACCAAGTTGGAAGGCAGCATCACGTTCGCATTTGCCAGAAAGATGCAGTTCAATTATGTCCGCAGTACCGGCGGGTATCTGGAACTGCGAGAAGCTGACAAGACGTATAACGACTGGAACCGCGAACAGTTGCGGGCGCTGAAGATGATGCACGGGCGGCTGTTCCTCGGCAGCATCAACTTCCACGGCGACCAGCGAAAGAAGGTTATTGCCGGCAAGGAAGGTGTCTACGAGGAATTGCTCGATCAGATGGTCTACAATTTCGGGTGCGACTTCGCCGTACCGACCCCTGACAAGAAGCTGGAAGAGCTGATCCGAGCGTGGAACGGAGACGAGCGACTGCCCAAGCGGCTCGTAGATGTTGAGGCGATGACTGGCCGCGTGGAACAGCTCGGCGGCCTCAACATGATTTGGTACTGAGGGGAGGAAAAGAAGATGGCGAACAAGCCGGTGGTCGGCATCATTGAGTGTCCTCATTGCGGGAGATCGAACATGGTCGGGTGGAATGGGAACTGCAAGTTCCCGTGCTTCTACTGCGGCAAGACGTTCACGGTAAAGCGGACGCGGCTTCATCATACGACGCCGATAACGGTCAGGGAAAATGAGCAGGAGGCGGCAAGAGATAAACGAGTATGAAGCGACGTTCTCCCAGGACGGTCGGTACATCACGGAGCGGCGTTGGCCGTCCCCCGAGCACACATACGAGATCGTGAACGCCGTGCCGCTTGGCTATACGGTTTGGAACATCGGCCACCCCGTAGCGGGAGAATACCTCCCGCTCTGCCGGTTGTCCCAGCACCAGCCGTTTCCGGGCGGCCAGAGCATTGACGTTGATTCGCTGAAGGCCATACGTTGCGACGGCGCCCAGACCATCCTCGACGCTGTGGGCTACGGCCCCGGCACTCTGGAGGAAATGGAACGCTTCGTTGAAAAGAATAAGATGGCACAGCCAAGAACGTCGAGGCACAGAGAGGTCGAGCGAATGAAGGCGGCTCTGCCGTTTATGCGTTCGCTTCAATGGAGGTGAGAAAATGCAAATCGAGATCAGAGACATCACACCCGAAGAGGCTGCTCCGTATGGCGAGAATGCAGACATCGTTCTGACAGGACGAAAAACGGTCGTGTTCACCGACGCCGACGGCAATGTCGGAAAGCTCTACATGAAGGAAGAGGACATCGAGCTACTCGGTGAGCCGTACATCGCAGAGAACTCCACGATGGAGTACAGCAAGGTGCTCAAAGAGTGGCTTCCAAAAGTGTCTTGGAACGCATACAAGAACGACCCGATACGAAACCCTCCGAAGACCATTGACGTAGAGTTTATCTGCGACATGGAGGGCGAATGCACAGAAATCTGGCGCAGGCTCGACACTGGAGGCTACCTCATGCGGCAACTCTTCAGAGAGCCGTTCTCCCGATGGCTGACCTGCTATCGGCGTCAGGGTTGGTGGGAAGATGGGAACTGCATCCGCCCGAATATCACGTTCCGACATGGGAAGCAAATCGAGAAGGTGCGGTACGACGACTGGAACGGAACGGCCGCGTACAGCGACACCTTCAATCCGAATTTTAGGGAGGGATAAAGATGCCTGAAGTGAAGCTGATGACGCCGCTGTTCGACGGAGGAATGTATAACCGCACCGGCCGTCGGATGCGAGCCGTGTTCATCAAGGAGGTTTCCGACGGAGCTACGACCTATCGGCTGTGGCGCAAGGACGGAAAGCCTGAGATAGAGTACCCGCGGTGCGACAATGACCGCTATATACTGCACGTTGAGGTGAACAGTTACCTGATTCCGTTGCGCATGACGGAGTTCCAGATGATCGACAACTGCGGCTACCTGCCCGCTGTGAACGAACTGTACGGCAGCAAGGAGGGGCGGGTCGCCTTCTTCAATGAGCTGAGAGAACGGGATGGGTGGAACCAGCCGACCAGCGTGTCCGAGGCAATGAAGCGAGAGGAAGAAGTTGTTACGCGCCTTGGGAGCCAGCCTGAGAGGTGGGTTGCCAGCATCAGTAAGCAACTTGCAAGCCACGTTAAGTTCTATCTCCAGAGCGAGAAGAACGGCGGCCTGACACATCCCGATTATGTCGGAGCCTGCGTCTTGAACAAGTTGGACGAGTGCATGAAGCTGTCTGAGGCCCATCAGGAGTACATCCAGAAAGAGAAAGAAAAAATAGCCGCAGAAGAGGCAGAGAAGCGGCACCGAGAGGCCGAGGAGATAAATGCGAAGGCAAAGCAGGAGATCGAGGCAGCCGTCAAAATGATCCGAGAGGGTGGGCGCCTGAACAACGGCCGCATCGACTACCGCGTGGGGGATGTCGGACACAACGAGCCGATTGTTTTGCTCCTCATGCGCCGGTACAAGGTGAGTGTTCCCCTGAGAACGCAGGGTTGGATCTGCAGCAAGCTGGCGAACGTCACCATCAAAGACGGCAGGTGCGACGGTCTGCAGTATTACAAGGCCAAAGGCGCTGCCTGCTCACAGCGGTTTTTCGACTGCATGAACGAGCTGGTTCAGAAGGTAATTCAGGAGGAAGCAAAATGATTACGATGGAAAACACCAGAGAGCTGATCGACTTCGAGTATTATGGCAAGTCCTACCGGATGGCCCAGGAAGAAATCGAGGCGGCGTACCGGTATCAGGAGATGCAGTATCGCAAAGCGGACGCGCTCCGTATGCTGACCTCGTATGCGTTCGGTATCGAAGATCTGGACGCCGTTTCCGACGAAGACCGAGCCGAATACGAGAAAGAGTTTGAAACCAGTTACGGCATCACCTTCGAGGAGGCTAAGGAGAGCATCCCTGAGATCGTGAGTTACTTCTTCCAGAAGACCGATTGCAACGTCGGCGAGAATACGACTTGGTACGAAGCCATTGAGGCGGTATTTGGAGGAAACAGGGATGGAGACTGAAAGCAAGAGATGGAAGCTGGGTGACGATGTGAGCGCCGAGGACAACATCCTCGACGGGTTCACGTTCAAGGATCTGATTCTGGCCGTACATTGCAACTGCGAGAGCATCACACCTGAGGCTGTTCGCAGAGAGGCGGCCGAGATTTTGGAGGAGCGGATGCAGGACTACCGCTTCTTGCTCCGAAACAACATCGAGGAAATCATGGCCGAGGCCAAGAAGGGACGTGCGCAGTATGAGTAACGGCATGATTGCCGGTGGAGCGTGGGAACAGATGACGCTCTTTGCACCTCTGCCCATTACGGGAACGCCGGCTATCAGCCTGTTCGACCACACGACGCACAGCTCGGAAAAGCCGAGCGAGTGGATGAAGCAGCTCGTGCCAGATGGCGAGTATGTTGTCATGGTCGGCACCCATCCGCTGGTGATGCGGAAGACGAAGCTGGCGGTAGACGAGGTTCCTGAGGGACACCAGTTCTACCATTACCTGATTGACGGCGCTGTGTACGCCGGCATTTTCGTAGGAAAGGAGAATGCGGAATGATTGGAAAAGGAAAGACCCTGCTCGTGCATGACGACTGCGTGGTTTCTCGGGTGGCCCATCGGCTCGAAGAGCTTTGTGGCGAAATCGAGCTGTGCCAGAGCATCCTCAAAAATGCCCCCGACCTGCCAGTGGAATACCGCCGCGCCAACAAAGAGCAGGTAAGGCAGCGGCTTGAGTTGGCGCGGTGGAATCTCGATGATCTGCTGGAGGACATCGAGGACGGCATCGTTGCGCGAGAGCTGAAGCGCATCTACAACGAATATTGCGGAGGCGGGGACGATGGCGAGGTTTGATGATCTGTGCGCTGACTTCCAGAAGCGCAAGCCCCGTGGCCCCATCACCGCAGAGGTTCCGTGGTTCAATGTTCCTCTGGAACTGCAGAAGGGCAGCGAGAGTGTGAACGACGTCCTTAGAAAGTACCTGAAGGACTTCAATCTGGAATACCTGAACGAGATGGGAACCGTGTGGTTCCTCTACCACGACCTGTGGAAGTGCTGCACCCACGAAATCAAGGATGGGAAAATTCACTTCTATATGGCCTGTTTCGATTACTGAGGAGGACGATATGTACTTAATGGGACGTGACGAATACGAGTGCGACATCTGCGGGTTCCGCGAAAAGTGGGACGCGCACGACGACCACCGCGGGGATATGTGGGAGTGCGAACGGTGCGGGAAACACTTCTGCACGAACTGCTTCAAGAAAGCCTGCGGCGAAGAGGATTTCAGAAAGATGCTGTCCGAAACGGACAATGTGCTCTGCCCCGAGTGCTGGCAGAACCAGTCGCAGAAGAAAGAGTTCAGTATCAACATCCGTGAGACGCTTGAAACACAGGTGGCGGTGGAGGCGGAAAACGAGGAAGCGGCCTTGCGCGAGGTTGAACGCCGCTGGAAAAATGGCGAGTATATCCTCGACGCTGATAATTTCCAAGGAGCCGACTTCTGGGCGGCAGACCATCCGCCCGTCAAGCAAATTGACGCGCAGGAAAAAATAAACTGGTTTGAGCTGTTCCTGAGTCGGATGCGGGACTATTCGGACGGCGAGGTCTGGGGGATCGGCGACGAGCTGATGTGCAAGACGGAAGCCATTGCGGATGCCATGTGTGACCTGCTTTTCCAACTCTACGCTGCACAGGGCGAAGAAGTTGTTTTCCATACCGGGTATTATGACCCGGCAGAAGATGCACGGTCTGGCGAAGAAGACAGATGCACCGGATGGTGGTATGTGGACTGCGATTGAGAGGAGCGCGAAGAGACGGAATGAAAGTGCCGAAGTATATCCGCGAGAAGATGCACCGGATTGCACTCTACGCAGGAATGGCAAGCAATCTTGACCGTGAAGTGGGACTCTGGTTGGAACGGAACGGGATAGACGTGGAGAAATTGAGCGATGGTGGCGGCAGTGGTTACGAAGAGCTCAGCTATGGCAATGACGTAACGGACGAACTGTGCGCTCAAATTGAACAGATGGAGGCGTAAAGATGGAGAAATACGCGAAGAAACTGCAAGACATCATCAATGAGCAGGACTTTTGCTTCGAGCCCGAGGAGATCAAAACGGTTGAAAAGGCGCTCGGGGTGTTGAAAATGTACGAGGATGCCAACATCCCGGCTGAAGCCTGCGTGGAATACAGAAAGTTCGAGGACGAGCTGATCCACGACGGTATGAGTCTTCAGCACGTTCTCGACCTGCTCAAAGCGGAGAGGGAGGGACGTCTGAAGGTCAGACCCGAAAGCCTCGGCCAATGTTGCGGCCAGTGCCACCACTTCCTCAGAGAACCTATGAAAGCGTCAGGCATCTGCGAGGTTCGCAAGAACAAACACTACCCGCGAGCTGGGACGCCGCTTTACTGTTGCCAGTCGAAAAAAGCCTGCCTCGACTTCGACGAGCGCGGCGAGAGGCCCATCCGGTATCAGGAGGTGTGACGGTGGAACGCCTGACGATACGCAACAGCGACGGCACGGTGTCGCAGCCGACCAGCACGACGGTCGAGGCTGTGTTCTACCGGCTGGCCGACTATGAAGACACCGACCGCGAACCGGCCGAGATCCGCAAGCTGGAGCAAGAGTACCGCACGGCTGTCAATGAACTGTGCTATATGTGCGGTAAGTACAAGCAGGAACACGAAGGAGCCTGCCGCGGATGCCGGTGGAAAAAACCTGTGTGATAGGAGGTAGCCTGAATGGCAAGAGGACGGCAGCAAAAGTGGATATGCCTTGACTGCGGAGCTGCCTTTGCCGTGCAGGGCATAGCCCCGAAGATGTGTTGCGCCTGTGGGTCTGCGAGGCTTGGGCGGGCGCCGAGCTTGGAACTGGCCGAGAATTTCGCAGAGAAGCGAATTGAGCTGGAGCGGGTCTGCCACGAGCTGAACGGTGCCTATGGCCGATACGCTTCGCTGAAGACTCGGTACGACGAGATCATGGCCTACTGGAAGCAGCAGAAGCGACGTGGATATATCACGCCAGAAGAGTATCAACAACTGGCCGAGGAGTTCATTGGAGCACGGCCGGTGGAAAATAAGGAGGACGAAACAAATGGCGAAAATTCCTGAGAATGTGCTGAATGTGCTGGGCGAGTGCAGAGCGGACGGCAACCTGCTTTACCTGCCGAGTGTTCAGCTTGACCGCAAGACTTACACGGAGGTCAACAAGGTTCTGGAGAACATGGGCGGCAAGTGGAACCGAAAGGCAAAAGCCCACGTCTTCGCCGAGGATGACGATGTGGCGGAGATGCTGGAGAACGTCCTGCTCACGCAGGAAGTGAAAGACCTGAAGCGAGAGTATCAGTTCTTCCCGACGCCTCGCGCCGTCGCCGAGCGAATGTGCGAGATGGCCGAGATCGACAGCGCATCCGAGGTACTGGAGCCGTCCTGCGGCAACGGCCAACTGGCGGATGTCATTTGGGAGCATTTGCCCGCCGGTATGTGCTGTATCGAGCTGAACACCGACATGAAGCGGTATCTGTCCGAGAAGCCCTATGGCGTGAACTACCGCGATTTTCTGGACGTGACGAAGAAGGAAATCGGCACTATCAACCGCGTCGTGATGAACCCGCCCTTTACGCGCCATCAGGACATCGACCATGTGCGTCACGCCTACGATCTGCTGGATGCCGGCGGCGTTCTGGTTGCCATCATGTGCGAGAGCACATTCTTCCGCAGCGATAAGAAGTCCGTAGAGTTCAGAGACTTCCTCGACAGCGTGTACGCTCAGACGATCAAGCTGGAGCCGGGGGCGTTCCGCGAAAGCGGCACAGATGTTGTTACCCGCATCGTCAAGATCAGAAAGCCGCTGTAAGACCCGAATAGAGCGATTCCAGCCGAGGGCGGCAATACTTTCATCATTGCGTGATGCTCCAGAGGATGTAGAGCCTTGCTCTACCCTCTGGTTGCCGCTTGGCTAATTCAAAATACCGCAAAGAAAGGAGGCGCGGCCATGAGCAAAGCAGTAGGCTTCCACATCGACGTGAAGCCGGTATCGGTCACATTTACTTGCCCGCACTGTGGCAGAGAAGTCACGGTTCCGTGGCGAGAACTCGATGTCCCTGAGTGCTGGGGTGATGACTGGGGCTACGTCGAATGCCCCGACTGCAAAATGGAGGTGAAGCTGGGTGACTACGAGTACGACTGAAATGCCGAAGCTGCGGCTCGGAGATCGAGTATCATGCAGCGCGTACATCAGGCCAAGCGGTAATCGCTTCGAGATCGACAACGGCGACGCGGGAAAGGCGCTACTGTGGAGGAAAGACGCGACGGAGGGCGAGGAGATCGAAGATTACGAGTCCTGCGAGAAGTTCGTCACGAAAACGGCTTTGTTCACCGGAGTCTTCGTCGGCGTGACATGGCTCTGCACGGAATTGTTCTGCGAATGGAACGAACCTCCGTATGGAAGAAGCGGCTTCCAATGCAGCTCAATCAATCCGAAACCGTTTGCCATCGTCTACTACGCTGAAAACAAGAAGCGGCTGGTGCCGATGGACGGCATTGAGAAGGTGGAGCGATGAATTACTACGAAATCTACGACCGATACAGCGGCGAGCTGCTGACCAGAGGCAACGCGGCTGAGTGTCGAAAAGCCCTCGGATGCGCCAGCCTTGACAGCTTCTACGCTTTGGCAAATCGGGCGCGGCGAGGGATCAACAAAAAATATCGGGTCGTCATCAAAAAAGGCGGGCAGGTAGATTACCCCGTGCTCGGCAAGGATGACCCGTTTTACAAGAAGGAGGGATAGCAAGTGGCGAAACTGAAACCGATCCTGTTCAACACAGAGATGGTGCAGAAAATTATGGCCGGCGAAAAGACCGAGACACGGCGCGTAGTTCTCCCACAGCCTGAAGGCGCACGGTTCGTCCTCGACTGCGACGAGGAGAACCGGACGTTCGACCTGATGTGCGGGAACAACGGTGCCGGCGGCATCTTCTGCGACTGGGCGGAAACCGTGAAGCCGAAGTTCTGGTTCAACGACGTACTCTACATTAGAGAGACGTGGCGCGTCCAGTCTGCGCACCGCTTTGAGGCGGATGCAAAAATCGAGTTCCGGGCAGGTGGCCCGCTCGGGAAAATCCAGTTCCCCGGCGGATGCTCCGACTCGGAATCCAGAGAGGCGTTTGACCAGTTTATCGCTAAGTGGAGTACCGACTCCAAGTGGAACCCCTCGATTTTCATGCCAAAAGAGGCGGCGAGGATATTCCTGAAAATCGTGGACGTTTCCGTGGAGAGGCTCGGAGACATCAACGGCGGCGGGTTGAAGGCTGAAGGCATTGACCGGAACCAGCCGTACAGAGCGATGCGCATGGATTTTCGGGATCTCTGGAACAGCACCATCTCTGCAGACCAACTCGACGAGTTGGGATGGTATGCGAACCCGTGGGTCTTCGTCTACAAGTTCCAGCAGATCGGCAGAGAGGAGGCGCTGGCATGAGACGAGGGGCTATCGTGAAGACGCTGAGGTGCTGCGCTGAACTGAACTGCAGGGAATGCCCGCTGGAGAAATTAAGAGAGGGCAGAAGATGCACGACGAAACTGGCAAAGGAGGTGCTGGAGCAGATGCGGGCAGACGATGCAGAGCGTCGGAAGCAGTATGCGCAGACATTGCCGAAGGCAATAGCCATTGACTTTGACGGCTGCCTTTGTGCAAACGCATACCCGGACATCGGCGCTCCGAACTGGGAGATTATCGTCGCAGCGGCGGCAGAGCAAATCGCCGGTGCGGGCCTCATTCTCTGGACGTGCCGAGAGGGAGAACTGCTTGAGAACGCGCTCGAAGCCTGCGCCAGATGGGGCCTGCATTTCGACGCCGTAAACGACAGCTTGCCGTCGTGGAAGAAGTTTTACGGGGACGACACCCGCAAGGTCGGCGCGACTGAGTATTGGGACGACAAAGCATACCGAGTTCAGAACGGGAAGCTGATGAAGGAGGCCACACATGAAATGGTTTGACAGGCTGAAGGCAAAAATTATCCATGCGCTCGGCGGCCTGACACGCGCAGAGGCGATGTTTCCTGCACCTGTCGTGCAGGTTCTCCATTACGACATCCAGACGGTCAGGACGGTGAAGATCGTGCCTGCCTTTGCCAGAACGCACGAGGCTGAAATGGAGAAGATGCTCCGAGTGGAGACTGCGCACAACATCGCGGAATATGTGATGGAACATGATGCTGTCGTTTATGAGAGGCGGGAAGAAGAGAACAACGACCTGCAGCTCTCGGCGACCTTCTGGTTCCTTCAGCCGCACGAGGGGGAGTGGAAGATATGAGAAATTGCGCACAAATCGGCATCGACGACGAGATCTTCGTTGACAGCTTTGCGGGCGGCGGTGGCGCATCGACAGGCATGGAGGTTGGCCTCGGCATTACGGTGGCAGCGGCTATCAACCACGACCCTGCGGCGATCCTGATGCACAAGACGAACCACCCGTACACGGAGCATTATCAGGCGTCCGTCTGGGATGTAGATCCGCGTGACGTATGCCGTGGGCGTCCCGTGGGCGGTGCGTGGTTCTCGCCCGACTGCAAGCATTTCAGCAAGGCCAAGGGCGCGGCTCTCGTTGATAAGAAAATCCGTGGTCTTGCGTGGATCACCCTGAGATGGGCCGCTCTGGTGCGGCCGCGAGTGATTTTCCTCGAAAATGTTGAAGAGTTCCAGACATGGGGGCCGGTCAGAAAGGGCAAGCCTGTAAAGAAGCTGGCAGGCACGACGTTCAGGAAGTTCATCGGCCAGCTTCGAGATCTCGGCTATGAGGTCGAATGGCGTGAGCTGGTGGCGGCTGACTACGGCGCACCGACCAGCCGCAAGCGGTTCGTTCTGATTGCCCGCTGCGACGGAAAGCCCATTGTGTGGCCCGAACCGACCCACGCTCCGCGGGACAGCGAAGCCGTGAAGAGCGGCAGGCTGAAACCGTGGCGCAGCGCGGCGGAGATCATCGACTGGAGCCTGCCTTGCCCGTCCATCTTCGACACCAAGGAGGAAATCAAGGAGCGGTACAATTTGAAGGCGGTGCGGCCTTTGGCGGACAACACCATGCGGCGAATCATCCGCGGCGTGGATAAATTCACCATCAAGAGCGGCCAGCCGTATATCGTCCCGACCGGCTATGGAGAACGAAAGGGACAGGCCCCACGGGTACACGACATCGAGGAACCGCTGCCTACGGTGGTCGGGAGCGGCAAGCACAACCTCTGCAAGCCGGTGCTGGCACCGTTCACGGCGACGAACACCAGCAACAGCGTCGGAGCGCCTGCCGGTGATCCGGTACATACCGTGACGACAGCAGGGAACCAGATGCTTGTAACCCCATATCTGGCCGAATGTAATCACGCAGGAGGCGGCCACGTCGCTGATGTGCGTGGCCCATACAAAACCATTACCGCCAAGCATACGGGCGGTATCGTGGCGCCATCGCTCATTCAGTACCATACCGAGCAGACAGAAAACGTCCGAGCCTCTGGCCTCGGCGCTCCGATTCCCACCGTGGATGCCTCGAACCGCTACGGCCTGACCTGCGCAAATCTGGTGAAGTATTACAGCGGTGTGGTCGGCGAGAAGATGGAAGAGCCGCTTCCGACGGTGACGGCCATCGACCACAATGCGGTGTGCGCGGCCCATGTGGTGAAGTTCAAGGGAGACAACTTGGGAAGCAGCCCTGCAGAACCGATGCAGACCGTAACGGCAGGCGCGGGCCAGAAAAAGGCTTGCGGCGGAGGAACCTTCGCCCTCTGCGACACGCTGCTTTGCAAGGCTGGCCCGGACGAGAATCTGTATCGCTGGCCGCTGATCCGCGAACTGCTGAACCGCTACTGCGGTTATAAGCTGGCCGATGACGACCTGCTGCTTCTGAGCATCGGCGGGACGCTCTACTTCATCGCAGACATCGGCCTGCGGATGCTCTCCCCGAGAGAGCTTTACAATGCGATGGGGTTCCCACCCGATTACATCATCGACCGCGATTATATGGGCAACCCGTACCCGAAGAACGAACAGGTCGCCCGCTGTGGCAACGCCGTTTGCCCGCCGATGGCTGCGGCTGTTGCAAGGGCCAACTTCCCCGAATACGTCGCCAAAGTGGGCGACACCATCACGACAATGGCCGCCCTGTTGGACATGGTGGCGGTGTAGAAAGGAGCAAGACATGGACAAAAAGAAATTGATGGAGCTGGCAGAGCGGTATCAGCACAAGGCTGACACGGCGTTCCAGAACTATCAGGAGACGGGCATTACCCGTTACGACACGGCCAGACGGAACAACGAGGACATGGCGGAGGCTTTGCGAATGGCGGCCTCTGCCAAGGAAGACCACGATCGAATGATCCACCTGAGAGGGGTGCTGAGCCAACTGGCGTGGCGGGCTGCGGAGGCAAACCGTGCCAGCGAAGAGGAGCGGCCTCGGAAGATGCAGGCGGTGCTCGGAGAGCTGCTGTCTGCGGCCCGTATGCAGGGCTTGATCCGCGACGAAGGAGGTGATTTCAAATGAAAATCGTCATCGTGCATCACCTGAACGATGCGCAGCACTACCTTTTCGGAGTACCCGAGGAGAGAGACTTGAAGAAGGATGATCTGGTGCTGGTGCGCAACAGTCGTGGCGAGGTGCCGGCGGTCTGCGTTTGCGATAGCTTCAGCGTCCCCGAAAATGTGCTTGAGCAGTTGCAGAAAATGTACGGCGGGAAGACCCTGAAGTGGGTCATCGGAAGTGTTGAGTTCCTGCGCTGGGAGCAGGAGAAGGAGGAAGAGAAATGAAGAAGTATGTGCCCATCGTGACCGACGACCCGCAGGATAATGTGGAGGCGGCGCTGAACTTGGTATTCGTCAAGGACGAGGAGGTTTACGTCCGCGGCTACGGGCCGGCACCTGATTTCCATGATGCGACCCTGAGCAACGTGACGCGGGATATTCTGCAGAAGTACAGCCCCGAAACCTTGGAGAATGTACGCCTCAAAGACGATTTGGAGCTTTCGTGCGCGACTTCTGAGTGGCTGTTCGACGGCATCGAAACGATTGAGGGCGTGGTCGCCCTGCTCTACACGATGGCGTGGGCCTTCGCGGAGACCAGAGAGCGCCTGCGGATGTACGAGGAGACGCGGCTATCTCCGCTGGATATGAAAGACCGGCTGATCGCGCCGTTCCAGAACGATATGTTCGCTATGGTCTGGGGAGCGTTCAAGAAGCTGTACCCCGACAAGGAGTGCGAGATCTACTGGGAGCCGCAGATCCGCGACGAAGAGGACGGCAAGCCTGTGTATGGCCTGACCGACTTTGCCGATGATGGCTCTGTTGCCGTCTTTGTCAAGCCGAGCCTTGAGGTTGCGGACGCAGTCGAAGTCCTGGCGCACGAACTCGCCCATGTGGCGGTCGGCGTTGAGCACGACCACGACGAGGTCTGGCAGGAGGCGTTCGACAAGATTTTCGAGGAGTACAATCGCATCGGAAGCCAGATGTTCCCCGACGGGGAGGACAGTGCGATGGACGACCCCGATGAAAAGTGAGCTGCGGTTTTCGTGGCCTGATACTGGAGAGCTGTCGGTGCGTATCAACGGAAACGAGTCGGCAGCTCTCCGTTTCTTTCCATCGGAAGAGGCCATCATAGACGGCCTGCGTAAAAACGGCGTAGAGGCCGCGTACGGCGATTTTGCAGATGCCCACCCACACACCCACGGAAATGAAACAGACACGTTACTGACGGTTTCAGGCGATTCCTGACGGTGTCCTGACTTCACAATCACATTTTCTGGTGGTATAATCACAAATACAGAGGCTTTGCGAACGCTATCGGCCTCTTTGATAACGGAGGGAATGACTATGACAACAGGCGAGCACGGCGGCTATGAGGCCGCCGCACGGCAATACAACGACTGCATCCGCACCGGCCAGATCGCGCAGGCTGTCGAATGGCTGACGGAGATGGCCGAGATCCTTGAGGGCGAGAAGAGATATACCGACGCCCTGAAGTTGGGAATGTTGACGTTCTACTTCGCCACGAGCGGCGTGTACGCAGAGCCGGTCATTGAGGATCACCTCGCAAAGCAGGTGTGCCGCGTAGTCTGGGAGACGGGCCTGACGCTCCATGAACGCGAGGAGCTGTTCCTCGACACGATACGCGACGACACGCTGCCAGAGCATATCATGTCAGCCAAGGACTGCGCATACATCTTCGACGTCTGCGCCGCCGGCAGGGTGGAGGACGCGCGAGAAATGCTGGGCCGATTCGTGACGGCTCAAGCGGCAAAGTAAATACAGAAGCGGAAAGCAAAAAGAGGCACGGACGTTGCTCTCGACGCTCGCACAGGGCCCGTAACAACTCCCCACCCATGAGAGCAGCCGACAGTGCCGCTATGAATGAAGTCTTTACCCCGGTGTACGAGTGCCAATACATCACGAAGGAGTAAAGAAAATGAACAGAAATCTGAACGAGACAATTTTCGACATCGCAAAGGTGGAAGCCATCATGTTTGCTTTCGAGAATACCTATCTGGAGCTGGATGTGGCGCCGGCTGACAGAGCGCGAGCCGACATGGCGACGGACGCCTTCTATGCCCTCTGGGACGCCATCAGGAAGGTGTCGGATGACCTCGACCGTCTGGCTGGAGATTGCCAAGTGGTGGATGCCATCTACGCCGTCAACGATGTGCGGCGGCGTGTTGGCACCTTGAAAACCGAAGACTGAGTAGGAGAGAGGCCGGGGATTTCTCGGCCTCTTTGCTATTCTTGCCACAAAATATGTATAACATATTGACTTCGAGGTACAATGTGGTATAATATACTCAAAGAAATTAAAGGAGTGATTTCAGATGGCGAAAGTATCGACCAGCATTTCCATTGACGCCGATGTGAAAGCACAGGCTCAAGCTCTGTTCGCAGACTTCGGACTCGACCTGTCTACCGCAATCAACATCTTCCTGCGGCAGTCGATCCGTGAGAATTGCATCCCGTTTTCCATCCAGCGCGAGGTTCCCAACGCGGACACCATTGCAGCTATGCGGGAAGCTGATGACATGGTGAACCACCCTGAGCAGTACGAGACCTTCCACAGCATGGAAGACCTAAAGAGGGCTTTGGAGGCATGAAGTACGATGTGAGGATGTCCACCCGCTTCAAGAAGGATATGAAGCTGGTGCAGAAACGTGGGTACGACCAGAGACTCATTTTCGAGGTGATCGAACTGCTTGCCAACGGCATGAAGCTCGACGAGAAGTACAAAGACCACCTCCTGACCGGCGACTACGGCGGGTTCCGTGAGTGCCACATCACACCCGATTGGCTGTTGGTGTACCAGTACAGGGAGCAGGAGCTTTTGCTGCTGCTATCCAGAACCGGGACGCACAGCGACCTGTTCTGAACTATGGAGCAGGCGGCGATGACGTACAAGGGGTATTCGGCAAGGCCCGAATACTCCGCCGAGGACGGGGCCTTCTTCGGAAGGCTCCTCGGCATCAACGACTTAGTGAACTTCGAGTCCGCAAATGCAGATGGCTTGGAGGAAGAGTTTCATAAGGCAGTGGACGACTATCTGGCGTTCTGCTCCGAAATAGGGAAGCAGCCCCAGACACCCACCGTCTGAAAATACGAGAAAGATTGCAGAATGTGGCGCGGCGGTCTTGACTGCTGCGCCTTGCATCTGCAAAGTATGGAGGGAACGATGAATTACTATGCAGAAAATCCGAAAATCACGCTTCGCGTGAGCATCGGTGATGCGATGTTCATCTCGTGATTTTGTATAAAATAACATTACTTAGATAGAATAGAATTATGCAATATTACCAATTGGTAAGCACGAAATACCATATGGTAACATTGGTTGACCGATGTTGATAAAACATTTCGGGAAGAATTGATATCGGCATAACTTTTTCGTTCAAGAAAAACGTTCATTGTTGACTTAGAAAAATAATATGGCATAATAGAATTACCGGAGCAAATGATGATGCGATTTTGAACACGGAAAAAGCGAGGAGAAGATCATGCCGGAACTTTGCAGATTTTATAACATCGTTATCAAGATGATTTTCAGCGACACTGACAAGCACCACAAGCCGCACTTTCATGTTTATTACAACGAGTACGAAGCCTCTGTTGGCGTGGATGGCGAATTGATCGCGGGAAGTCTTCCAGTCAAACAGTTGAAGCTGGTGCAGGCTTGGGCTGCCATCCACGAGGACGAACTCTATGCCGCGTGGAATAAGGCGGTGCAGAACATTCCGTTCGGCAAAATCGAACCGCTGAGATAAGGAGGAACGCTTATGTATATTTCTAACGGAATTGCGTATGCAGGGGAGCAGGAGCCAGTCATCAAGGTCTGCGGCGTTCGTCCGCTGCCCGGTCATAGGCTTTGGCTCCGATTTACAACTGGCGAAGCAAAAGTTTTTGATTTTACACCCTTGCTGAAAGATGCAGGTTTTGCGCCGCTGGCCGATGAACATACCTTTGCGGGCGTCTATATTGACTACGGTGTGACTGTCTGGAATGACGGTGACATTGACATTGCGCCAGAATATTTATATCGGCATTCGAAAGAAGCGGAAGGCATCGCCTGATGGCAAGTGATTTCAACCGGAAGTACGGTGGCCATGGCTGCCGTACTTCGCTATGAAAGGGCGTAGGATCATGTGCAGTTTATTCACTTTCCCGACTCCCGTACACATCGGCGACGCGATGTTCATCTATTAAAAAGTTGAGGTAACAATGTTTAAAGTATTAAAAACAGAGGGTGCTGCCCGCAGAGGGGAGTTTTCCTGCCCGCATGGGACAGTTCAAACTCCGGTTTTTATGAACGTCGGTACACAGGCTGCCATCAAGGGTGCGCTCTCGGCCGCAGATTTAGAAAAAATCGGAACCCAGATCGAACTTTCCAATACCTATCATCTGCATCTGCGGCCCGGAGACGAGGTCGTGCGCGATATGGGCGGCTTGCACAAATTCATGACGTGGGACGGCCCGATCCTGACGGATTCCGGCGGATTTCAGGTCTTTTCCCTGGCCGGACTCCGAAAGATCAAGGAGGAGGGCGTGACGTTCGCGTCCCATCTTGACGGCCACAGGATCTTCATGGGACCGGAGGAGAGTATGCGCATCCAGTCGAACCTCGGCTCCGATATTGCCATGGCGTTTGACGAGTGCGTGGAAAACCCCGCAAAATACCAGTATGCCAAGGCGTCCTGCGAGCGCACGGCGCGCTGGCTTGCCCGGTGCAAGGAGGCGCTTGCCCGATATAACGCTGAGCCGGGCGCTGTCAATCCAGGTCAGCAGCTCTGGGGGATCAATCAGGGCGCGACGTTCAAGGATCTGCGCATCTGGCACATGAAGGAGATCGCCAAGCTCGACCTGCCGGGCTACGCCATCGGCGGTCTGGCCGTCGGCGAACCGACTGAGGTCATGTATGAGATCATTGAGGCGGTCGAGCCGTATATGCCAAAAGACAGGCCGCGCTATCTGATGGGCGTCGGCACGCCGTCGAACATCATTGAATCCGTCGCACGCGGCGTGGACTTCTTCGACTGCGTCATGCCGGCCAGAAATGCGCGGCACGCCAAGCTTTTTACATGGCAGGGGAGCATCAACCTCAAAAACGCGAAGTACACGCGTGACGACGGCCCCATTGATCCGCAGTGCGTCTGCCCGGTCTGCAGGCGCTATTCCCGCGCGTATCTCCATCACCTGTTCAAAGCGGAGGAGATGCTCGCCATGCGCCTGTCCGTCATGCACAATCTGTATTTCTATAATACGCTGACCCGGCGTATCCGCGACAGCCTTGACACCGGGACCTTCGGCGATTTCCGCGCGGAGTACTCGCAAAAGTTGGCGGAAAAAATATAAAACGGAAATTTATTCAGAAATCCTGTCGCGCCGACTTGAAATGTTGCCGCAGACACGATATAATAAACGAAATTCAAATATGGAGGAAAGACCATGTACCTTTTCTTAACCGCAGCGGATTCCACCGGTGCAGCAGGCGGCGGCGCGTCCATGATCCTCATGTTCGTCGTGCTGATCGCAGTGTTCTACTTCTTTATGATCCGCCCGGAAAACAAACGCAAAAAAGAAGCGCAGCAGATGCGTGACTCGCTGAAGGTCGGCGACAATATCACGACCATCGGCGGCATCATCGGCGATATCGTCTCGATCAAGGACAACTCCATCGTCATCGAAACGACCACCGACCGCGTCCGCGTTGAGTTTGCAAAGTTTGCTGTTTCCACCAACAACACGGCGGAAAAGGAAGCTGCCAAGCAGAAGGCCGCAGCTCTGGCTGCCCGCAAGGAGCAGAAGGAAAAAGAGAAGAAGGCCAAGAAGGATAAATAATTGTCTGACCCCGTACAAGGCGGCAAAAATGAAGTGTCCCCCAAAAGTTAGACAAAATTATGAACACAACCTGTTCAAGCAGCCGAAAGGGCCTGCTGCCTGCGGATCGCAGACGGCAGGCCCTTCAGCTTTGCCTTGATCCTGCGGTTGCTGCCGTGCTCCAAAGAAGCGCCCGATCACAGTCCTCTTGCACTCTGGCGTATGGCGCCGATTGACTGCTCCTTTTGGCATTGAAAAACACCCCATTTCTTAGTACCAAGTATGTTATCATACTTGCCTAACAAATGGGGTGCTGTTCATATGCTGTGCGCACAGGGCGCCGTTCTGCATGATTGTCAGTGCAGCGCTTCATGCTCCTTTTGCAGCTCCTCGCGCAGCTCAAGCACGTTCCAGCCCTTATTTTCGTCCGTCAGGACGGCTTTCAGTGCAACGGGCGGGAGCTTTGCTGCGCGTATGGCCTGCAAAAACAGGTTCAACTGCGCATCTGAAAAATGCGCGAAGACGAGCAGCTCACCGGGGAAATCCTCACCGTCATAAAAGCTCTCAAAGCTGTCGAGATCGCCCGTCAGGGCGCCGACGGCGTTCAGGTACTCCCATTTTTCCACGACGCGCACCTTCGCGCCCAGCCGCATCGCGGCCATGCGCAGCTTTGCAAGCTTTTTGGCAGGGAAGTGGACAGCCAGGATCACGGGCATCATGCGCGCACCTCCTGCTTGTCCTCCCGCAGGAAGCCCGCCCACATCAGAAGCCCGGCCAGCGACCAGAAATAGGCCATCATGTACGGCTCTTCAAAGATGTTTTCAAATCCGCAATGAACGAAAACGCCGCACAGTCCGGCAAAAATCCCCGCGCACAGCGGGAACAGCCGGGACAGGGCCTGTTTTTTCTGCTGCGCCGTGCGGTAGAGCGCGCGGCAGCCGTTTGCAAGGAAGCTGATGACAGTGATCAGGAACGCGGCGAGGCCCGTATAGCCCATCTCGATCATGAGCTTGAGATAGTAATTATCGACGTAGAAATACTCCTGATGGTCAATGACCTGATTCTGCATGGCGACGGCTCCGCCGAACATTCCGAGGCCAACGCCGGCCGCTTTTCCGCGCTGCTCCAGAAGCGTCATCGCGACGAGCTTGCGGCCCGCGCGGCCGCCGGAGGTGTTGGCCTCCGCGAAATCAGACGTGAACAGGAAGCCGATGCGGCTGCGCACAAACGGCAGCGTGCACGCGACGCACCCCGCCGCAAGCAGCAGCACCAGCAGCCGCCGGTCGACCAGCAGCACGAAGATCACAATGGCAAGTGCCAGCGCCATCCATGCCCCGCGCGACATCGTAAACAGGCAGCCGAAGCACATACAGAACGCGCAGACCCACGCAAGCACCTGCAATTTGCGGTTCTTCGTGTAATAGGCGAGTCCTGCCGCCATCGGTGCAAACAACGTCATGAAATCGCCCATGATATTGGGGCTTCCGAAGATCGAGTAAACACGCGTGCGCACAGAGGATTCCGAGTGCGTCATCCAGCTGGACGGGATGGGAACAGCGGCGATATACTGATAAATTCCGTGCAGCGCAATGACCGCCGCCAGAATGACCAGCGCCAGATATATCCGCATGAAATCCCGGTCGTTGTGCACCAGCCGCGTAATGAGGAAGAACCAGAGCATATACTGCACAGTCGCGCGGAAGCCGGAGATCTGGATGGAGTAATATGGCGTAACGACGTTCATGAGAACGAAGCAGACCGTAATAAACAGGCAGACCGGCAGATCGAGCGGATTGCAGCCCGTTTTGAGCGGCGTTTCGCGCCCAAGACGCTCATAGACCACATAGCCAAGCGCCAGCAGCATCAGACACTCATCCCAGCACGACGACAGGACCGGCACGGCCAGAAGATCGCGCAGCACGTAGTCGATCACGACATACATGGAAAGCGCAAATAAGATCACGCCATGCAGTCCGTCAGAGAACAGCCACGAAAACAGACGGCTGTTCTGGCCGCAGCGAACGAAAAAGCGCCAGATGCGGCAAAGAACCGAATCGTCCAGACAGTCCTTCAGGCCGTGCCGCGCGGCAAGCCGCGCGTTCAGCCGCGCAAAGCGCTTCGCGCTCCAGCTCTCGCGCGTCGGCGCGTCGGACGCGGACAGCCGCCGGAGCAGCCATGCGCGCGTTTTGCTTGCGCGCCAGGTGCGGCCGAGCCACGCGAAAATCCTGCTTGAATGCGCCAGCGCTGAAAACCAGCCGCCGATGGCAAGCAGCACCCGCCACAGAAGGCTCGAAGCCAGCATTTCAGCCATCGGTGACCTCCAGCGCGGAGATCAGACCCGTCAGCTCAAATTCGCTCGTCTTGAGGATGTATTCATAGCCGACGCGGACCTCCTGCGGCCCGACCTTGTAGACATTGCCGGTAAACGATGCGCTTGCCTCGACGGTGATATACAGGCGCACGTGGCCAAGCTCGTTGTCGTACGGCTCTGTGCGCACGTCCGTAATGACGGCGGCAATCTGTTTGGAATCATTGACAAGGGTCTTATCGACCTGCGTTTTCGCATATTCTGCAATATCGGCGGAAACATCCTCAAATTCTACGGTATAAACAGCCTTTTTCTCTGTACCGGCCACAGCGGCTGCGGCTCTGCTGCCGCCGAGCTTCCAGATGACCGCCGCCAGAACTGCAACGATCAGCAGCACAACCAGCAGGTCGATCAGATTGATCTTGCCGAACAGACGGCCTTTTTCATCGATCAGTTTCATGTAGTACCTCCCAAAGAGTTTGCAGTTGATTTGCCTCATGGAATCAGATATAATATCAGGAGACATTCCTGCCTATTTTACTGTATCTTGCCGCAAGAAACAAGTGGCAATTCAAAAATGAGGGTTCCGATATGAAGGTATTGCATTTGATCTCCGGCGGCGACGTCGGCGGCGCAAAAACGCACGTGCTGTCGCTGCTGCACGGTCTTGGGAAAACGGAACAGGTGCGGCTCGTCTGCTTCCGCGAGGGAGAGTTTGCCGAAGACGCGCGGAAGCTCGGCATCGATACGGTCGTCATGGAAGCGTCCGTACAGACGGCCATTGGCCGTCTTGCGCAGATGATCCGCGCCGAGGGCTTTCAGATCGTCCACTGCCACGGCGCGCGCGCGAACCTGACCGGCGCTGTCCTGCGCCGGAAAATTCAGGTGCCGATTGTCACGACCGTCCATTCCGACTACCGGCTCGACTATCTGGGCAGACCCCTGCACCGGCTGACCTACGGCACGATCAACACCGTTGCGCTGCGTATGTTCGACTACCACATCGGCGTGTCCGACGCCATGGCACAGCTGCTTATTTCACGCGGCTTTGACCCGCAGACGATGTTTGCAATTTACAACGGCATTGATTTTACGCCGGTTGCGCCAAAGCTGGACAGGGAATCATATCTGCGCTCTGTCGGCATGGAGACGGCGGAGGATACCGTCGTGTTCGGCATCGCCGCCCGCCTTGATCCGGTCAAGGATGTGGGGACGCTCATCCGCGGCTTCTCCATCGCCGTAAAGACCCACCCCAATATCCGCCTGCTCATCGCGGGCGACGGCGAGCAGCGACAGACGCTGGAAAAGCTGGCCGCCGACACCTGCCCGCCCGGCAGCGTCGTGTTTGCGGGCTGGGTCACGGATATGGACAGCTTTTATCATGCGCTGGACGTTAATACACTGACGTCTCTTTCCGAGACGTTCCCGTATGCCATCACAGAGGGTGCGCGTATGCGCTGCGCGACGATCGCGTCGAATGTCGGCGGCATCCCGTATATCATCGAGCATGGCGTGACCGGCCTCCTGTTTGAGCCGCAGAACGCCGAAGCGCTCGGCGGCTGCATGGCCCGGCTGGCTGAATCTGCGGCCATGCGCGCGCAGCTCGGCGAAAATCTGTATGAAAAGGCCTCGCGCGAGTTTTCCATCAGTGCGACCGTCGGCAAGCAGATCGAAATTTACCAGACCATCCTGCGCCGCACGGCCATGCCGAAGAAAAAGAAATATGGCGTATTGATCTGCGGCGCCTACGGCAAGGGAAACGCGGGCGACGACGCGATCTTAAAGGCGATCCTTGCCCAGATGAAGGCCATCGACCGCGATATGCCGGTCTACGTCATGTCGCACGATCCTGCCGAGACGCGCCTGCGGTACCACGTCGGCTCCGTACACGTATTCGACCCCTTCCGCTTCTGGCCGCTCATGCGCAGGTGCAGGCTGTTTATCTCCGGCGGCGGGAGCCTCATTCAAAACGAAACGAGCACGCGATCCTTAAATTATTACCTCATGACCATCCGCATGGCGCATACCGCAGGCTGCCGCGTCATGATGTACGGCTGCGGCATCGGCCCTGTCAGCGGAGAGGGCAGCCGCCGCCATACCGCACGCATTCTCAACCGCTGCGTGGATAAAATCACGCTACGCGAGGATCTTTCCCGGAAGGAGCTTTCCGACATGGGCGTGATGCAGCCGGATATCTCCGTCACGGCAGACCCGGCGCTGCTGCTGCAGCCCGCGACCACCGGTGCAGTAGACAGCTATTTCCTGAGCAATGACCTCGACCCGAACGGAAGCTATGCCATGTTCGTTCTGCGCCCGTGGAAAAATCTTTCCGGGCATTTGCAGGCAATTGTAGATGCTGCAATTTATGTCAACCAAAAGCACGGCCTGACGCCGGTTTTCGTCGCTCTTGAGCCGACGCGTGACCTTGAGATCAACCGGCAGGCCGCCGGAATGCTGTCCTGCCGGTCATTCGTGCTGCCCGCCCCGCGCGACGAGCAGCTGACCATCGGCATGATGCAGAAAATGCGCGTGATCGTCTCCATGCGGCTGCACGCGTTGATCTTTGCCTCGTCTGTCGGCGCGCCGCTGGCCGCGATCTCGTATGACCCGAAGGTCACCGGCTTCATGGCCTATCTCGGCCAGAAGCACTGCATGGAGCTGGACGACGTGACGAAGGACAGTCTGTGCGCCCTGATCGACGACGCCATGCAGACGGCACAGCCGTATTCGACCGACCGCCTGCGCCGCCTTGCGGCAGAAAATGAAGAAGCGGCGCGCAAGCTGCTGGAGGAGACCATATGAGAAAAATCGTTTGCCTTGCCACCTCCCCTTGGTACCCCATCCCGACGCGCAAGCAGCAGGTCATGAGCCGCATCCCAGACGCAGAAATTCTCTATTTTGACCCGTCTATCACCTTTATCGCACCTATGAAGGACAAGGCTGCACAGCCGGGACTGACGAATTATAAAAAAGCGGGCGTTCACCCGCAGGAGAACATCACGGTTTACGCTCTGCCGCCGGTTCTGCCGTTCTTTTATAAATTCCGCTGGATAAACAAACTGAACCAGCAGAAAATCGCCCGCTTCGTCCGCAAAAAAATGCGGGAGCACGGATTTGAGGACGCTGTTTTGTGGGTCTATTCGCCCGTCACAGCCGATCTTGTCGATCTGGTCCCGCATAAGGCGCTGGTCTACGACTGCGTCGACCGGCATTCGGCCTACGGCGGACTCATGGACCCGGCGCTCGTCGACGCGATGGAGCTGGAGCTTGCGAAAAAAGCGGATCACGTCTTTGCCACCGCTGACGCGCTGGCTGACCGCCTGCGCACCGTGCAGCCGAAGACGGATATGATCCCGAACGGTGCAAATTTTGAGCGCTTCGTGCAAGCCGCACAGCCGCAGCCGCTCCCGGACGATATGCAGGGCATTCCGCACCCGATTTTCGGCTTCGTCGGCGCGCTGCAAAGCTGCATTGAGTATGGCTATCTCGAAGCCGCAGCAAAGGCTCGTCCGGACTGGAGCTTTGTCCTGATCGGCAAGGAAAAGCCCGGTGTCGACCTGTCTGCACTCCACGCCATGCCGAACGTGCATTTCCTCGGCCTCAAGCCGAACGAGCAGCTGCCGCAGTATCTGGCGCACTTTGACGCCTGCCTGAACCTGTTTGCGAAAAGCGACCTCAGCAAGGACGTGAGCCCGCTGAAATTCTATGAATATCTGGCCACGGGCCGCCCCATCGTCTCGACGAAGCAGCCGGATCAGATCCTCCAATATGCGCCGCTCATCGAGATCGCCGACAGCCAGGAGGAATTCATCTCCGCCTGCGAAAAATCGTGCTCTGATACCGCGCCGGAGCAAATCGATGCCCGCATTGAGGCAGGCCGCGCCTGTTCTTGGGATAGCCGTGTCGCGCAGATGTGCGGCATTCTGGAAGGACAGGGGATTTTATGAAGAAAAAATTGCTTATCACCGGCTTTGACCCGTTCGGCGGAGAACAGGTCAACCCCGCATTCGAGGCCGTGCGGCTGCTGCCGGATGAAATCGCAGGACTTGAATTATGTAAACTAGAAATCCCAACTGAATTTATCAAAAGCGGCGTGATCCTGAAAGACGCGCTTCGCGCGGTGCATCCCAACGCAGTCCTTTGCGTGGGACAGGCCGGGGGCCGCACAGCCGTCACGCCGGAACGCGTAGCGATCAACCTGATGGACGCCCGCATTCCGGACAACGCCGGGTATCAGCCGATCGATACGCCCGTCGTGCCGGATGGCCCCGCCGCGTTTTTTTCCACGCTGCCCGTCAAGGCAATTGCAGCCCGGATACAAAGCGACGGTCTGCCCGCTGCGGTATCCAATACCGCTGGTACATACGTGTGCAACAGCCTTCTGTATACGCTGCTGCATACGGCGGCGCTCGAATATCCCGGCCTGCGCGGCGGCTTTCTCCATGTGCCCTATGCCGCGGAGCAGCTTTCCGGCAAACCGGTCGGCACCTTCGCCATGCCCCTGCCCGATATCGCTCGCGCCTTGACCCGCGCCGTCGAGGCGATTTCCGAAAACCTGTAAGAATTAGTGAACATATTCAGCGAAAACTTGCTTTGCTGATTGAATTAAGGAATCGCTGTTTATGGTAAAGACATTTACTGAGCTAAGTGATAGACTAATACCATCATAGAGGTGGAGGAAGATAAATGGACATGGTAAAGATGGGAAGCTTTCTTGCAGAGCTTCGCAAAGAACAAAAACTTACACAGGCTGAATTGGGAGAAAAACTCGGTGTCACAAATAAGACAGTTTCAAGGTGGGAAACCGGAACTTATGTGCCGCCCGTAGAGATATTGGAGGAACTTAGTCGTCTTTATGGTTTAACCATTAACGAAATCTTGAGTGGTAGAAAATTAACCACGGAGGAATATAAAGAGATGGCGGAATCAAATATTAGAGAAACACTGAAAGCAAGTACATTTGAACTGAAAGAGAAGCAAGAGTTCTTTAAGAAAAAATGGCGTAGGGAACACATATCAACAATTATTGCCTGTACCGTTGCTTGGATTGTTTTAATGGCAGCTCTGATCAATCAAAATGTTGAATCATATCTTTGTGGTACTATTGGAAGTCTGCTTGCAATTATATATTATTGTGTACTGAATAATCGTATGTTGGCTTATGTAGAAGACCATATTTACGGTGGTAAATGGAATGAGTATAAAAGCGATTCTGATAATAGATAAGGAAAGAATCAATGTCAGTTCGTCAAACTAAGTCTAACAATCAAAGACCGCTTACAAAAGTGTAGGCGGTCTCTTTTCGTGTTCAGAAATATTTGATTTTGAACTTTCTTTTCTTGGCTGAAAGCACCTTGCAAAGAACATCGTCAACTCCATCGGTGCATCTACCTTGTGCAATTAGGTTGTTCTTCAAGTGAACAAGGGACTGAATAGTCTGTCTGTATTCATCATCGGAAAGATATAAATAATATTTCTGTTCTTTCACAGCAACCACCTCCTGTACTGCAATTATATAACAGGAAATGGTATAGGTGCAGTTTGCGAATAATCCTCCATTATTGAATAATGAACGGATTAACAGGGTAACGACCGCCTTTTGTATTAGCAAGGTTTTTAGCACGATTTTTCGCCTAATTAGCTGGAAGGGCATTTTCATTAGCAAAAACGGCCCTTTTTCTGCTAATGATTAGCAAAAATTTTTGTCTTATCACAGCAGTTCGATTTTTTAGGGCTTGTCAAAAATCAGAATTTGAAAGTGAAATTCGGAACCATAATTCAATTTCCGTAATCACAACGGGATTTGATAAAAAAGCCGAAAACCCTTGAAAACAAAGGCTTTCGGCGTTGTTAGCTGGCGTCGCAAAAGGGACTTGAACCCCCGACCCCACGCTTAGGAGGCGTGTGCTCTATCCAACTGAGCTATTGCGACATGGCTAAATTTATGATTAAGCCCGAAGAAAACTCGAACTTAAATCCTATATGAAGTTTTCAGTAGGCGACTGTTGTAACGTAACCTTAGGAGGCGAATGCTCTATCCCCTGAGCTACTGGGGCGTATGAACAATGCTATTCTACAATGCGCCGGAGGGTTTGTCAAGAAGGTGGAATACCGGGGCTGGACGAACAATAGACTTGGACTGAGGGGTGAGGGAATGCGAAATGAGGTCCTGCGGATGCTTCCGCAGACGGTACAGATTGCGCTGACCGGCATACCGGACGCGCAGATCGAGGAGCTGCGGCTGCGGGTAGGGCAGAAGCCGGCCGTTCTGTATGCGGGGGGTGAGCGTCCGCTCAGTGTCCGAACCGTCCTGCTCCAGAAGGAGCTGCAGCAGACTCTGCTGAACGCTTCCGCGCAGTCGCAGTACGCTGTGCAGGAGCAGCTGCGAAGCGGCTATCTCAGCCTGTCGGGCGGATACCGGCTCGGTGTCTGCGGCAGCGCAGTTGTGCAGAACGGCTGTATGACCGGGCTGCGGGAGATCTCGTCGCTTGCGCTCCGTGTTCCGCACGATATCCGGCACCCGCCGGAGCGGCTGCTTCCATATTTACAGGAATCCTGTCTGCTTGCCGGTGCGCCCGGCAGCGGAAAAACGACGCTGCTGCGCAGCTGCATCCGGGCACTTTCGGAAAACAGGCAGCGCGTGGCCGTCGTGGACGAGCGGCTGGAGCTGGCCGGAGCGGTGCACGGCGTACCGCAGTTTGACCTCGGGCCGTGTACGGACGTGCTGTCTGGCTGTCCGAAGGGCGAGGGGATGCTGATGCTGCTGCGCGGCATGAACCCGCAATGGCTTGCGGTCGACGAGATCACGCAGCCGGAGGACCTTGCGGCGATCCGGCAGGCGGGCGGCTGCGGCGTCAGGCTGCTTGCGACGATCCACGCCGGTTCTGTTGAGGAATTGGAAAATAGACCGCTCTGCCAGGAGCTGTTTTCTCTTGGGATCTTCCGGCAGGTGCTTTATCTGGATAAGAACAGGGCGTTTCACGCGGAAAGGATACAATATGCTGAAACTGATCGGATTGAGCCTGATCCTGGCAGCCTCCGGCGCAGTCGGCGCCGGACTGGCGGGGACAGTGCGGCGGCAGCAGGCGCAGACGCTTGCGCTGATCGATGCGCTGCTGCGTATCCGGCATGAGCTGCAGTACCGGCTGACGCCGCTGCCGGAGATCTTCGCCGCGCTCGGCGGCAGCCGGAACCGCGAGATCGCGGAGTTCTTTTCGCGCCTTGCGGCGCTGCTGTCCTCCGCGCAGACGTGCACGGTCGGCTATGCCTGCCGGCAGGCGCTGGCGCAGACGCGGGGGTTGAGCCTGTCCTCTGCGGCGCGGGGGACGATTTTGAGCCTGTTTGATTCGCTGGGGAGATATGACCTCGAGGGGAGCGTACAGGCGCTCGATCTGGCGTTGTCCCGCCTGCGGGAGGAGGTAAAAGCGCTGCAAAACAGCGCGGCAGCACGGTGCAGGACGTATCTGACGCTTGGTGTCTGTACGGGTCTTGCAGCGGCGGTGATCCTGATCTGATATGGATATTGACCTGATCTTTAAAATTGCCGCCGTCGGGATCATTGTCTCCATTCTCAATCAGGTTCTTGTGCGCTCCGGACGGGAGGAGCAGGCGACCATGACCTCGCTGGCTGCGCTGGTCGTGGTGCTGATGATCGTTGTGCAGCGCATTGCGGAGCTGTTTGACATGGTCAAGACGCTGTTTGAATTCTGATGGACACGGTAGGAAAGCTGATCGCGGCGGCGCTGCTTTGCAGCGTGATCTGCCTGCTTCTGAAAAAGCAGGCGCCGGAGCTGACGCTCTGCCTGTGCGTGCTGGTATGCGCGCTCTGCTTTCTGACGTCTTTTCCGTTTTTTTCGCCCATTCTGGCCTTTTTCCACCGGCTGCAGGAGCTGACCGGCCTGTCCGGCGCTGTATTCGCGCCGCTTTTCAAAACAGCCGCCATTGGACTGCTGGCGCAGATGGCCGCAACGATCTGCCGGGACAGCGGCCAGCAGGCGCTTGCGCAGGCCGTCGAGATCTGCTGCGGCTTTATCAGCTTTTATCTTGCGCTGCCGCTTTTGGAAATGGTGCTTTCTCTGCTGCAAACGATGATCGGAGGCTGATATGCGGCGCTGCGTAATTCTTCTTTGGATTCTGGCCGTGCTGACGGTTCCCGTTCTTGCGCTGGATGTTTTGGAGGAGGAACGGCAGATCCTGAATGTGGACACGCTGACGGACGGCCTGCCGGACGACGCGCAGGACGCGCTGCGCACGTACAGCCCGGCAGCGCGCACGGACCCAGGCGAAGCGATCCTTGCGATCATCAAATGGGCCTCCGGGCTGTCGGTCAGTACACTGCGGGAGGCCGTGCAGACGGCGTCTTTGCTGCTGACGGCTGCGCTCGTCTGCCAGCTTGTGCGCCAGAGCGTCCCGGACGACCGGCTGCATATTCAGGCCATGACAGGAGCGCTGGCTATCACGCTGCTGTTCGCAACCAATATGAAAAGTATGCTCGGTCTGGCAGCCTCTGTGCTGGATGAAATGGAGGCGTATTCCAAGTTGCTGCTTCCGGTAATGTGCGGCGCGGCTGCTGCATCCGGGTCGCTGACGGGCGCAGGATCTCTGTATATGGCCTCGTCGTTGTTTTTCAGCCTGCTTACCTCGCTTGTCCGCAGTCTGCTCGTGCCGCTCGTATATGCGTTCATTGGCCTTGCCGCAGCCGAATGCGCGCTGCCCGGCGGGAAGCTCGCAAGCGTCCGGCGGCTCGTGGGCTGGTGCATAACCGTGCTCCTGAAGGGTGTGATGTATGTGTTCACGGCGTATCTGTCCCTGACGGGTCTGCTGTCCGGCAGCAGCGACGATGCGGCAATAAACGCGGCAAAATCTACGCTGTCTGCCGCGATCCCGGTCGTAGGCGGTATTGCGTCCGATGCGTCCGAGGCCGTGCTGCAAAGCGCGAAGCTGCTGCGCGCGACAGCAGGGACCTTCGGCATTCTGGCGGTGCTCGCGCTGGTGCTGGTCCCGTTTTTCAGGATCACGATCTGCTATCTGACCATGAAGCTGACGGCGGCGATCGCCGGCTTCGCGGCAGGGAAGGAGCACGCCGCCCTGATCGACGCGCAGAGCAGCGCTATGGGCTATGTGCTCGGCATGACCGGGAGCGCTGCGCTGATGCTCCTGTTCAGCACGTGCTGCTTTATGAAGGTGGCATCAGGATGATGGAGGTTGTGCGGGGATATCTGCTGCGCCTGACGGCAGGCGCATTTTTAAGCGCGGGGCTGCTGGCGCTCATTCCGAAGGGAACGTCCAAAAAAGCGGCGGCTGTTCTGTGCGGGCTTGTGATGCTGCTGCTGGCGCTTACGCCGCTGGCGCAGCTCGATTATGACGCGCTCTCAGAGGCGATCAGCCGTCTGGAGCTTGAAAAGGAGGAAGCGAGAACGGGAATCGAGATCCGGAACCAGGAGCTTGTGGCCAGGATCATATCAGGCCGCGTACAGGCATATATATTGGACAAAGCCGCCTCGCTGGGGCTGACCGTCACAGTCGAGCTTGAAATGGAGACGCGGGCGGCCACGCCGTATCCAAAGGCCGTGACGATCCACGGCGAGGCGACTCCGGCGCAGAAGCAGCAGCTTCAGCAATATCTGGAGCAGACCTTCGCCATTCCGGTGCAAAGGCAGGTATGGACGCCATGAGCACGCTGCAGCTGTCACAGCTGCGCGAACGGGCGGCGCAGCTGCTTCGCAAATACCGTATCCCACTGCTTGTGTTCCTGCTCGGCGTCGCGCTGGCGCTGGTGCCGGGAAAGACGAAGAAGACCGATGCGCAGCAGAACACGGCAGCGTCAGCAGACACGGCCTTCGATCTGTCCGCAACACAGAAGCAGCTGGAGGCGCTTTTATCCGCGATCGACGGAGCCGGACGCGTCCGGCTGATGCTGACGCTCTCGTCCGGCGAGCAGATCATTTATCAGACGGACAGCCGCACCGTGACCGCCTCCGGCAGTACGACGCAGGAGACGCAGACGGTCTTCCGGCAGCCGGGCGGCTCGGAAAAGGAACCGGCGGTGCAGTCGACCGTCTATCCAACGTATCAGGGGGCGCTCGTCGTCTGCGACGGCGCGGAGCGCGCAAGCGTCCGTCTTGCGGTCACACAGGCTGTATCGAGCCTCACGGGGCTCGGAAGCAATAAAATCGCAGTGGTAAAAATGAAAGGGCAATAGGAGGAATCTATATGAAAATCTGGAAGCGGAACGCGATCATCGCATCGGTATTGCTGCTGGTCTGTGCCGGCGTGTACCTCAACTGGTCAAAAGCGCAGAAGACGGATGTGCAGGACCTGACCGAGACGCTCTCGGCAGAGCAGGTGATGGGTGAGGGCACGCTGGTCGTGGCGGACAGTGAATCGCTGCCACAGGAGGCGGTCGCGGCTTCGACAAGCGAGACGCAGGCGGCGGATTATTTCGCGCAGGTGCGCCTGAGCCGTCAGGAATCGAGAGACTCCGCCGTTGAACTGCTGGAGGAGACGATCGCCTACGACGAGGGCACGGAGGTCGGCGAAGCCGCCTGCCAGACGCTCAACAACATTGTCGGCACGGCGCTGAGCGAAGCGCAGATCGAAAGTCTTGTGATCGCCAAGGGGTACGATGACTGTGTGACATATATCAACGACGGCGTTGTCTGCGTGGCGGTTTCCGCGCCCGCGGAGGGACTGAGCGACGCGGACGCGGCGCTGATCTCGGATATTGTGACCTCGCAGACGGACTATATGCTTTCCCAGGTGCGCATCATCGAGGTCAAGCCCTGATTTTCGGGGATTTTCAGAAAGGGATTGCATTTTGACGGTTTTGTGGTAAAATGAATCCAATATAAAAGCAGAACCTTTTCTGAACCCTGAACAGGAGGAACCCAGTATGGCTGAAAAGAACGAGTATTTTACGCAGAAGCTTGAGAACGGAACGCTTCAGATCTCCGAAGACGTTGTGGCGTCCGTCGCGGCAGCCGCCGTGCTCGAGGTGGAGGGCGTCTGCGGCCTGTCCAGCAATATCAGCACCGATATCGCCGAAATGCTCGGCATGAAGACGATGGCGCGCGGCATCCGCCTGACACCGATGAAGGACGGCGCGGTCAAGATCGAATGCGACGTGGTCGCAAAGTTCGGCCAGAGCGTGTTTTCTCTCGCCAAGACCGTGCAGGACGCCGTCAAGTCCAGCGTGGAATCCGTCGCCGGGCTGACCGTCGCGCAGGTCAACGTCAATATCTGCGGCATTGCCATGCCGAAGGAATTAAAGAAATAACAAAAAGCAAACCCTTTGCTTGCGTAAAGGGTTTCTTTTTTGGAAGCACGGAAGAAAAGAAGCAAGGAGAACACTATGACAAGATCGAACGCCAGAGAGATCGCCTGCCATCTCGTTTTTGAGATGAACTTCAACGATATCACCGCCGGAGAAGCGCTGCGGACGCTCATGGAGGAGGACTATTACCCCACGCTCAAGGGCGAAACGGACGTCTACGCGGAAAAGCCGGATGGAAAGCAGCTGGAATACCTGACAAACGTGGTGCAGGGCGTGCAGGCGAAGCGGGAAGAGCTTGAAGGCTATATCACGAAATATTCCGTTGGCTGGAGCCTCAGCCGCATTGCCAGAATGGCCGTCGCCATTATGGAGGTCTGTATGTATGAGGCGCTGTATATCGACGACGCGCCCATCAGCGCCGCCATCAACGAGGCGGTCGAGCTGACGCGCAAATATGAAAACGAGGATGTGGTGTCCTTCGTCAACGGCATTCTCGGCGGCTTTGCGCGCGAGGTCCAGCAGTCATGCTGACGCTTGGCTTCGACACCAGCAACTATACCACTTCGGTGGCGGCATTTGACGGCGTGGGCGGAAAGAACTGCTCACGCCTTTTGGACGTGAAGCCGGGAGAGCTTGGGCTGCGGCAGTCCGACGCGCTGTTTGCGCACATCAAGCGCCTGCCGGAGCTGGTGGACGCGCTGTGTGCGTCCGTGAACATTGGGAACGTGACCGCCATCGGCGTCAGCACCCGGCCGCGTGCGGTCGAAGGCTCGTATATGCCGTGCTTTCTGGCCGGCTGGTCGCAGGCCAGCTGCCTCGCAAAAATTTTAAATGTCCCCCTTTACGAATTTTCCCACCAGCAGGGACATATTGCGGCGAGCCTCTGGTCAGCCGGGCGGCTGGAGCTGATGCAGACGACGCATCTTGCGTGGCACCTGTCCGGCGGAACGACGGAGCTGCTGCTTGTGACCCCGGACGGCAAAACTGTCAGGGCCGAAAAGCTCGGCGGCACGAGCGATATCTCCGCCGGTCAGCTGATCGACCGCACAGGAAAGCTTCTGGGCCTGCCGTTTCCGGCGGGCAAGGCCGTCGACGCGCTGAGCCGGGAATCGGATTGTAAGGAGCGTTACCGCGTGAAGCTGAACGGATTGGAGTTTTCCTTCTCCGGCATCCAGAACAAGGCGGAAACGTTCTATTCCGACACGCAGAGCGCGGCTGATACGGCGCGGTTTGTCATGAACTGCATTGTGTCGTGCATCGCGGATGCGACGCGGACGGCGCTTGCGCAGTATCCGGGTCTGCCGGTCGTGTTTTCCGGCGGCGTCGCGTCCAACTCCATGCTGCGGGAGCGTATGCGGGAGTTTGCGCCTGTTTTTGCCGAGCCGCAATATTCCACGGACAACGCCATGGGGATCGCCGTTCTGACGGCCCTGCAGGAGGGCGTGTGATGGAACAGAATATCATCGCCGTTTCGCAGGTCAACGAGTATATCAAATTTCTGCTCGACCGCGACGAGCTGCTGACAAACCTCTGCGTGCGCGGCGAGGTCAGCAATTATAAAATCTATCCCTCCGGCCACCATTACTTTACGCTCAAGGATGCGGAGGGGGCGCTCAAATGCGTCATGTTCCGCTCCAGTGCCCAGCGCCTGCGCTTCCGGCCAGAAAACGGGATGCAGGTGATCGCATATGGACGTGTGACCGTCTTCCCGCGCGACGGCGCGTACCAGCTCTATTGCAGTGCGCTGACGGCAGACGGCGCGGGCGATTTGTATGTCGCGTTCGAGCAGCTGAAGGAAAAGCTCTCCAGGGAGGGCCTGTTTGACCCGGCGCACAAAAAGCCGCTGCCCAGATACCCACATACGATCGCCATCATCACATCTGCCGCAGGCGCGGCGATCATGGATATGCTCCGTATTCTGGCAAAGCGCTATCCGCTGGCAAAGATCAAGCTCCTGCCTGTGCGCGTGCAGGGGGCGGAGGCTCCCGCCGAGATCGCGGGTGCGATCCGCTACGCGAACCACTATCAGGTTGCCGACCTGATCATCACCGGACGAGGCGGCGGCTCCATGGAGGATCTCTGGGCCTTCAACGACGAGCGCGTGGCGCGGGCGATCTATGCTTCAGAGATCCCGGTCATTTCCGCTGTCGGCCATGAGCCGGATGTGACGATCTCCGATTATGTCGCGGATCTTCGTGCCGCAACGCCCAGCAACGCCGCCGAGCTTGCCGTGCCGGACCGACAGGAGCTGCTGAAAAAGCTTTCCATGATGCAGACGGCCATGCAGCAGAGCGTACAGAAAACGCTCAAGCTCAGCCGCCAGCGGCTGAACAGCCTTGCAGAAAAGCGTGTGCTGCAAAGTCCGCTGAATTACGTCGAGGACCGACGCGTCCTGCTGGATTTCCTGTCTACCCGGCTGCACGCTGCCGGACAGAAGACACTCCACGAAAAAAAGCAGCGCTTTGTCCGCCTGACCGCAGCGCTTGATGCGATGAGTCCTTTAAAGGTGCTCTCCCGCGGCTACAGCATGGTGACGGATGAGACGGGAACGCTCGTCACAAGCGCCGGAGCCGTAACAACCGGCCAGCGCATCCATGTCAGCCTGCGCAGCGGCAGTCTGACGGCGCAGGTCGAGCAGATACAGGAGGAAGACAAGAATGTCTGAAAAATCCATGAAGTTTGAAGCCTCAATGGAGCGGCTGGAAGCCATCGTCCGGCAGCTTGAACAGGGAAATGCACCTTTGGACGAGTCTTTGAAGCTCTTTCAGGAGGGAACAAAGCTCGTCCAGTCCTGCGCAAAGCAGCTTGACAGCGCGGAGCAGGAGATCGTAAAGCTGACAAAGACCGCCGACGGCACGCCGGCAGAAACGGAGTATGTACGAGATGAGTGAATTTCATGACCAGATCGCCCGGTACCGCGCTGCCATCGAAGCGTTTTTGCAGGCGCAGTTCTGCCAAGAGCTTCCCCAGAAGCGCCTGTTCGACGCCATGCGTTACAGTCTGCTTGCGGGCGGAAAACGCATCCGTCCGGTCCTGACGCTGGAATTCTGCCGCATCTGCGGCGGAGATTGGCAGAGCGCCGTTCCCTTTGCCTGCGCGCTCGAAATGGTCCATACCTACAGCCTCATCCACGACGATCTGCCTTGCATGGACAATGACGATTACCGCCGCGGCCGTCTCACCAATCACAAGGTCTTCGGTGAAGCGCTGGCTGTGCTTGCGGGCGACGGTCTGCTGACTGCCGCGTTTGAAACGGCGGCGAACGCGCCTGCGGACCCTGCCGTGATCGTCAGGGTCATCCGCATTCTGTCAGAGCAGGCGGGCGAGCTCGGCATGGTCGGCGGACAGGTGCTCGATATGCAGGCCGAGGAGCAGGAGCTGACGGAACAGGGGATCTATGACATCCAGCGCCGCAAGACCGGCGCGCTCATTCAGGCGGCCTGCCAGATCGGCGTCGTGGCTGCGAACGGAACTGCGCAGCAGCTTGAGGCCGCGAAGACCTACGCGCAGAACCTTGGCCTTGCGTTCCAGATCCGTGACGATATGCTCGACGTTCTGGGCGACGCGGACAAGCTTGGCAAGGCCACGCACATGGACGAGCACAAAAACACGTTCGTCCGCCTGTACGGCATCGGCGCGTGCTCGAAGATGATCGAGGCGGAGACAAAGACGGCCATCGAGGCGCTGGGTTGCTTCGAAAGCTCCGAGTTCCTTGTGGAAATGGCCCGCCAGCTTGCACTTCGTGAATACTGATGCATCCGACAGCGCCGAATTTTCGCATCGTAACAGAAAGTTTATGAATATTTGCTTGTATATACATTCGTGATGTGGTATACTTGCTCTGCAATGGCGCAGTATTCTAGTCAGCTTTGCCGGCTGCGAGGAAGGGCCTAAAAATCCTTTGTTTGGCATACCTGTGAACCCCGTGGTGTCTGCTTCTTACGCCCAGTCTGGGGTGGATGCTGTGGGAAGGCGTTTTTGCGCCTGCGGCGGACGGGCTGTCTCCAATGGCATGGAGAAGATGACCCGGTCGCTGTGGAGACTGGATATTGTGCAGCGGCGAACTCCCTTCGTGGTATCCGACCGTTGTACGATACCGGATATGAACCTGCATTGCGGTGCTACCCGGCTTTAAGCCGTGAACGCTGTGTGCAGAGTAGCCTGCCTTGCGTGAACCGGCCGGGAAAGGGAAGCTGATGCGTCCGGCGCTCATGGCCTTGAGCGCAGACGATATTCCCTTGAAAGACGGTTTGCAAAAGAGGATAAGAGTCGGTTTAAGCTGTTGTGGAAATCACCTAGACTGTCGAAAGGGCGTTTATGGGATTGCGGTACGGACTAAGTGGCAATCGGGTAGTGACCATGGTGACAGGTCAACGCGAGCATGAAAGGGGAACCACCTCCATCGGCGACGAGAGGATGCTCCCGGGGAAAACAAACCCGACCTAAGCCGTAAGATTAACCATAATCGCTGCCATTGTACAGTTGTAGATCCTGATAAAATGCCGCGTATGCGGCGTTTTATCAGCATTTATTTGTATGGATATAAGTTTACATAATTATTGATGTGGAGGCTGTTTTGGCTGCTGCGAAAAAGAAAAAGGCCGGAAAAACGGCCAGACCCGATTTCAGATGGATCGCGCTGATCTTTCTGACGACCGTTCTGATCTCGGCCCTTATGAGCTTCGTGTCGTCCAATCTTCTGGAGGGCGCGGGGCTTGCGCTGTCCTTTTTGATCCTGATCTGCATCGTGCTGACCGGTATTCTGTTTGATATCATCGGCGTCGCCGTCACGGCGGCGGACGAGGTTCCGTTCCACGCAATGGCCTCGCGCAAGGTGCCCGAGGCGGAGGATGCGCTGCGCCTGATCCGCAATGCCGGGAAAGTATCGTCGTTCTGCAACGATGTCATCGGCGATATCTGCGGTGTTATTTCCGGCTCTGCCGCAGCGGTCATTGCTGCACGCGTGCTGATCCTGAGCAAGAGCAAATCGGAGATTTTTATTACGCTGCTGCTGTCTGCGGTCGTTTCCGGCGTGACGGTCGGCGGCAAAGCCTGCGGCAAGTCGCTTGCCATGAACAGCAGTACCGCTGTTGTGCGCACGGCGGCGAAGGTTCTGTGCTTTTTCCGGACGCTCCCGCAGCGCATCCGAAAAAAGCGCGCAGAAAAATGAGGGATTTCCATGCTTTTAGATACCATCCATTCCAGACAGGATCTGCTGGATATCCCCGAGGACCAGCTGGGGACGCTCTGCGGCGAGATCCGACAATTTCTTGTACAAAACGTCAGCCGCACCGGCGGACATCTGGCCTCCAACCTCGGCATTGTCGAGACGACGGTTGCCATTCACCGCGTCTTTGACACCAGCCGCGACCGGCTCGTGTTCGATGTCGGGCACCAGTGCTATGTGCATAAAATGCTGACCGGCCGTATGGACCGGTTCGATACGCTCCGCCAGCGGGGGGGGCTTTCCGGCTTTCCGAAGCCCTGTGAGAGCGTGCACGACGCGTTTATTGCCGGTCATGCTTCCAACGCTGTATCCGTTGCACTCGGTATGGCCCGCGCCCGGACGATGGAAGGGGCAGACTATCATGTGCTGGCTCTGATGGGCGACGGCGCGCTGACCGGCGGCCTTGCTTATGAGGGTTTCAACAATGCGGGCGCAAGCCGCGAACCCATGATTGTTCTGCTCAATGACAACGGGATGTCCATCACGCCGAATGTCGGCGCAATTTCTCGTTATCTTGCGCAGGCGCGTCTGCGTCCCAAATATCTCGACCTCAAATTATGGTACAGACAGACAACGGCCAAAAGTGCTTTCGGCCGTCGGCTCTATGCACTGACCCATAAGGTCAAAGAGCACATGCGCCGCAGCATTCTTGGCACAACGCTGTTTGAGAATCTGGGGTTTACCTACCTCGGCCCGGTAGACGGGCATGACATTTCCAGAATTGAAATGCTGCTGAAGACGGCTGTCGCGCTGCATGAGCCTGTCCTCATCCATCTCATCACGAAGAAGGGGCGCGGTTATGCGCCGGCGGAAAAAACGCCGCAGGAGTTCCATGGTATCGGGAAGTTTGACCCCGAGACGGGTCTGAGTGAGACTGTATCCGTCCCGACCTTTTCTGATATTTTTGGACAGGAGCTTGGCCGGATGGCCGCAAGCGACAAGACCGTCTGCGCCATTACCGCCGCCATGCAGCACGGCACGGGACTTGACCAGTTTGCGTCCGAGTTTTCTTCCCGGTTCTTTGACGTCGGCATTGCCGAGGGCCATGCGGTCTGCATGGCCGCCGGGCTTGCCAAGCAGGGGATGAAGCCGGTCACGGCGATATACTCCACGTTTTTGCAGCGTGCCTATGATATGCTGCTGCATGACGTTGCTCTGCAGCAGCTCCATGTCGTGCTGGCTGTCGACCGCTGCGGCGTCGTCGGCGAGGATGGCGACACGCATCAGGGGATGTTCGACGTCGGCTACCTCCGGCAGGTGCCCGGCATGAAGATCTTCTGCCCCGCGAGCTTTGACGAGCTGCGCGAGGATCTGCATACGGCGCTCTATGCCTGCACCGGCCCTGCGGCCATCCGCTATCCGCGCGGAAGCGAGGGCGCTTACCGGTCAGCTGCCTCCCAGACCCGCATCCGCGAGGGCTATACGTGCACGATCATCTGCTACGGCACGATGGTCAACGCCGTGCTGGACGCAGCGGATACCATGCAGGCCGCAGGCTACCGGCCCGAGATTCTAAAGCTGCGCACCATCTCCCCGGTCGACTGGGACGCGATCGACGCGTCCGTCCGGAAGACAAAACGCGTGTTCGTGTTCGAGGAAACATCCGACCGTGAATGTCTGGCCGACGAGATTTTTGCCCACCTGATCGAAACCGGGATTCCGGCAGTCTGCCGGAAGCGGAACCTTGGCCGCGGCTTTATTCCGCACGGCGCACCCGCCGCACTGCTTGCCGCGGCAGGACTGGACGCGGACTCGCTCACAAAACTGATGCAGGAGGAGCTTTCCTGATGAAGCATAAGGAACGGCTGGATGTGCTGCTTGTCGCGCGCAATCTGGCGGAATCGAGAAGCAAGGCGCAGGCCATGATCATGGCGGGCGAGGTCTATGTCAACGAACAGAAGGCCGACAAGGCCGGGCTTGAGATCAATATTGACGACGAGCCTGTGATCGAGGTGCGCGGCAGCGCCTGCCCCTATGTCAGCCGGGGCGGATTAAAGCTGGAAAAGGCGCTCCGGGATTTCCACGTTGCCCCCACCGGCTTCGTATGCAGCGACTCCGGTGCGTCGACCGGCGGCTTTACCGACTGCCTGCTGCAGCAGGGGGCCAGTAAGGTCTTCGCCATCGACGTCGGCTATGGCCAGCTTGCGTGGAAAATTCGTTCCGACCCGCGCGTGGTCGTGATGGAGCGGACGAACATCCGCTATGTAACGCCGGAGGATCTCGGCGAGCCGCTCGACCTGTCCGTTGTGGATGTCTCGTTTATTTCCCTGAAAATCGTCCTTCCGGCCATTCAGAAGCTGCTCAAGCCCACCGGACAGGTGCTCTGCCTCATCAAGCCGCAGTTTGAGGCCGGAAAGGAAAACGTCGGCAAGAAGGGCGTCGTGCGCGACCCCGCCGTGCACGCGCAGGTGCTGCGCGACTTTACCGCGCTGGCCGCGTCGCTGAACCTTACCATCCGGAATCTGACGTTCTCTCCGGTCAAGGGGCCGGAGGGCAACATTGAATTTCTCGCGCATCTTTCCATGCAGCCTGGGCAGGAAACGCTTCCTGATATCGACGCGCTCGTCGCGCAGGCGCATACAGCGCTGAAAGGGTAACATACGCTATGAAGATCGTCGTTTCGCCGAATCCCTACCGTGACAAACAATTCAAAAACGCCCGGCAGGCCTGCTCGATTTTAAGGGAAGCGGGCGCAGAGGTCGCGCTCTGCCTGCCGTTTGACGTGGATAAGACGTTTGAAATTCCGCATGATCTCCGCTTTCAGGACATTCAGAAAGAGATCAAGACGGCGGATATGCTGATCTGCTTCGGCGGCGACGGGACAATTTTGCACTCGTCCAAGATCGCGACGGAGCATAATCTCCCCATTTTGGGCGTCAATATCGGCACAATGGGGTTCATCGCGGAGTTGGAAGCGGGGGAGATCGAGCTGCTGCGGAAAATTCCGAAGGGCGATTATACCGTGGAGGAGCGCACGATGCTGGATGTCAGCGTCGGAAACGGCAGACAGACGCTTTTCCACGAAACGGCGCTCAATGACGCAGTCATCACCAAGGGCGCGATTGCCCGCGTGGTGCAGCTCGGCATCTACTGCGACGGCATAGAGGCAACCAGTTACTCAGGCGACGGCGTGATCCTCTGCACGCCGACCGGCTCGACCGCCTATTCCATGTCCGCAGGCGGGCCGATCGTGGAGCCGTCCGCGAAAAATTTCCTGATCACACCCATTTGTGCGCACGCCATGCTGGCAAAAAGCATCGTCGTCGCGCCCAGCCGTGTGGTGACGGTCAAGGTTGGTAAGATCGGGCGGCACAACGCGTTTTTGTCCGTTGACGGCGGCCGGGCCTTCCGCCTGAACACCGGCGACGAGATCACGGTTAAAAGCTCACAGAAGGTCACACGGCTCGTGCGGCTGAAAAACACCAGCTTTTTTGAGATCCTGAACCGAAAATTCATTGAAAAAATGAGGTAAACACGTCTATGAAATCAAAACGCCAGGAAAAAATTCTGGAGCTTATCGCAGACCACAGCGTCCAGACGCAGGAGCAGCTGCTCGCTGAGCTGAACGAGGCCGGTTTCTCTACCACGCAGGCTACCATTTCCCGCGACATCAAGCAGCTGCGCATCATCAAGGAGCTTGGCCCAAACGGTGTTTACCGCTATGCGACCGCGCCCAAGCCTGCGGAGCATACCTTCTCCGCCAAGCTGAACCTGATCTTCCGGCAGTGCATCACGAGTGTGGACTATGCGCAGAACATGATCGTCGTCAAGACCATGCCCGGACTTGCAAACGGCGCCGCCTCCGCAATCGACAAGCTGAACATCCCGGAAATGCTCGGGACGCTTGCGGGCGACGATACGTGCTTCGTTGTGCTGAAGGACACGCAGGCCGCTGCCGAGCTCTGCGCCGAGATCCGGGAGCAGATCGAGCACTGAGGCCAGAACGGAACAGGAGGAAGACCGATGCTTTCTACCCTGCATATCGAAAATATTGCCGTGATCGAACAGGCAGAGATCGCCTTTGACAGTGGCTTTAACGTCCTCACCGGTGAGACCGGTGCGGGAAAATCCATCGTCATAGACGCGATCTCTGCCATTTTGGGTGAACGGGCCTCGCGCGAAATGATCCGTACCGGCGAGCAGAAGGCGTTTGTCAGCGCGATTTTCTCCGGCGTGCCGGAGCTGCCGTGGTTCGCCGAGAACCAGATCCCGTATGAGCCGGAGCTTGGCATTTCACGGGAGATCTTCGCCGACGGAAAAAACAGCTGCCGCGTCAGCGGCAAGCCCGTCACAGTCTCCACGCTTCGGAAGCTCGGCGTCCAGCTCATCCAGATCCATGGCCAGAACGATTCCCAGCAGCTGTTCGATGAGGCGACGCATATCGGCTATCTCGACCTGTATGCCCATGACGAAGCGCTGCTGGCGGATTACCGGCAGGCGTACGACAAGGTCAGCGTCGTGCAGCAGGAGATCCGCCGCCTGTCCATGGACGAATCGGAAAAGCTGCGTCTGGTCGAAACGCTGAAATTCCAGATCAATGAAATTGAACGCGCCGAGCTGCAGTCCGGAGAAGAAGACGAGCTGCTCGAACGCCGGAAGGTGCTCCAGAACGCTGAAAAGCTGACGGACGCGATGGAAGCGGCTGTTTCTGCGCTCTATGGGGATGAAACGTCGGACGGCGCGGCAGCCATGATCGCAAACGCCGCGCACGCGCTGGAACGGGTCAGCCGCGTGTCAGATGAAATGCGGCAGCTCAGCGGAAAGCTGAACGACCTCATGTATACCGCGCAGGATATTGCCGACGAGCTGCGGGACAAGAAGGACGATCTAACCTATTCTGCTGATGAGCTTGAGCAGATCGAAGAGCGCCTTGATACGCTCCACAAGCTCAAGCGCAAATACGGCGGCAGCGTCGAGGATGTGATCGCGTTCTGTGAAAAGGCGAAGCGGCAGCTCGACGAAGTCGAATTCGCGTCCGACCGCATCGAGCAGCTCCAGAAAAAGCTGTCCGCACTGCAAACAGCCATGCAGGAAAAGGGCATGGCACTCTCTGCCGCGCGGAAAATGGCGGCAGAAAAATTACAGGCGGCAATTTCTTCCGAGCTGATGCAGCTGGATATGCCGAAAATTCAGTTTGTCTGCGAGTTTTCCGCGCAGCAGCCGCAGGAAAACGGCCTCGACGCCGTCCGTTTCCTGATGTCTGCCAACGTCGGCGAATCGCTGCGTCCGCTGTCCAAGGTCGCCTCCGGCGGTGAGCTGGCGCGTATTATGCTCGCGATGAAAAATGTACTGGCGGCGGAGGATTCCGTCGGGACCATGATCTTCGACGAGGTCGATGCGGGCGTCAGCGGCCGCGCCGCGCAGAAGGTCGCGTATAAGCTCTGGACGGTCGCAAAGGGCCGTCAGGTCCTGTGCGTGACACATCTGCCGCAGATCGCTGCCATGGCCGACACGGAATTCACGGTCGAAAAACGGGTGGAAAACGGCAGAACGTATACAAGCGTTCTGCGCTTGGATATTGCCGGACGGCGGCAGGAGCTTGCACGCCTGACCGGCGGCAGCATGATCACCGAAACAACGCTTGCCGGTGCAGCAGAGCTGCTGCGTCTGGCGGAACAGACAAAGAAGGGAGCTTCACATGAAAGTACGTAACATCCTGTTTCTGGTCCTTGCGTCGCTGCTGCTCTGCACGGCAGTCAGCGCGGCGGAATACACCGACGTATCCGACACGCAGTGGGCATATAAGCAGATCGATTATCTCAGCGCAGAGATCACCGGCTATCCGGACGGCTCCTACAAGCCGGAAAAGAGCGTTTCGCGCGCGGAATTCCTCACGTTGTTCGCCCGCATTGCCTTCCCGGACGAGTGGAAGCGTGTGGAGGGAGAAGAATGGTGGAAATCGGCCTATGAGGTCTGCACCGCGCACGATCTTCTGAACAATATCACTGGCAGCCGCTCTGAGGCCATGCCGCGCGGCGAAATTGCCGCGCTTCTCGAACGGTTCTGCTCCGGCTGGGGCGGCGTGCATGAACGCGCAGACGCTGCGGAACAGTATGTTATCAACTGGAAGGAGCAGCGCATGGAGTTCCCGGAGTGGCAGCCGCTGTTTCCAGATGCTGCGGAGTATTGGAGCAGCGTGCTCATCAGTGCCAATCAGGGGCTTCTGACCGGCTATCCGGATGGAAGCTTCAAGCCCGGCAAGGGCGTGAGCCGGGCGGAGGCTGCGGCCATCCTTGCCCGTCTTAAAGCGCAGCTGGTGCTCCGTGAAAAGAAGGGCTGTGAATACGTCTGCACAGTCGGGGAGTATTGGCTGATGCAGTACTCAGACTCCGGCTCCGTCGGCCTTGCGCTGTATGAGCCGTTTACCGGCAAGCTGGTTCAGACGGTCGGCCTTTGGAAAGCTGCGCAGGGAGTCAGCGGGTATGCCGCGTTCGACCGCCTGCTGAGCGGATCCGACGGTATATATGTCTGGGGACGCGCGGGCCTTTATAAGCGCAGCGGCAATACGCTCGAGCAGATCGTGGCCGAGCCTGTGCTTGATTTCTGCTGGTATGGCGACAATACGCTCTATTACCTGAGCTGGGACGATACCAAGCAGATACCGGCATATTATTGCTCGGCCGCATATTTCCCCTGCGCCTCAAGCGTGATGAAGCTGGAAAACCCGGGACAGAATGCCGTGCGCACCATCCTTGCCGAGCGCGACGAGAGCAGCCCAATGCAGAATCTGACTGATATCTATGTGGAATACGGAACGCTGTATGTCGCGGGTTCGTATTGCATGGGCATTGGGGATCTGCACGCCGCGCTCTACGAGGTCAAAGACGGCAAGCTCACCGCACTGTTTGGCGAATACTGATTGACAAACCGAAAAAAATACGGTATACTGCATTTGTAATAAGATCACAGTGACGAAGGGAAGAAGTACCCTGATACCCCGTCTACAGAGAGCTTTCGGTCGGTGCAAGAAAGCAGACGGCGTCAGGCGAATACATCCCGGAGCTGCCCTCTGAAACGCGTTTTCGCGCAGTAGGGGTGTGTCGGGTGCGCCCGTTATCGCGCAGGGGCGTGTCTGCGCTCCGTAAGGCCGCTTCCGCAAGGAACCGGCAAACCAGAGGTGGTACCGCGATCGTTCGCCCTCTGCTCGCAAGAGCAGAGGGCGTTTTTGACGGAAAGGAGCGTTTTATGCGTCAGAAAACCTGTTCCGCCTGCGGCGGCAAAATGCAGAGCCTCGGCAATATGGAGCTGCAAAAGGGAAAATTCAGTATGTTGTTCGGCCATTGGGACCAGATCTTATCTGGTGCGCTGGATGTGGACGTCGAATGCTGTGAGCGCTGCAAAAAGCTCGAATTTTATCTGCTCGGCGATGCCGAAGCGCCGGAATCGAGCGGTATCCAGCAAATCGCCTGCCCCTACTGCGGCGATCTGCACGACATGGACGACGCCATCTGCCCCCACTGCGGCAGACGGCTGATGGAGTTGTAACTTCTCTCTAGCGTGCACTTGGCGCGGGAGCGCCCCTGGCTCCCCTGAAAGGGGAGCTGTCAGCGAAGCTGACTGAGAGGTTCGCAGCAGGCAGTTGCAAGATGCGAAAGCCCAATGCGAATTCGTCCCGCAGCTGCCCACCTGTTTGTAGGGGCCGATGCCCACATCGGCCCGACAGAATGCACCATTTTCACGAAGATTTTCGGCGAATTCGCAGCTTCCCAACGGGCCGATGTAGGCATCGGCCCCTACACTGAAATGGGAAGATGCATTCGTGTTTGACGCAGTTTTTCGCAAAAAACGCTGCATTCTGCGGGCGGACAGAGTCGTCCGCCCCTACAGAGACGGTTTTGCGGTGCGTTAAAAGGAGGGAGCCATGAAAAAATCACACAAAATCCTGCTGGCACTTGCTCTTTTGGCCGCCGCCGCGGCCGTGATCGTGATATCAAATCTGCCCATAGCCAAAACGCAGGAGGCGGTGGGGGAGTTGCTTCGGAAGAAGCTTGACCTCCCGCAGGACGCCGTCATCACCTGCGCCGGAGATTATACGGCGGATGCGTATACATTGCTCTGGTTTATCATACAGAATCAGGACATGACGCTTTATCGGGCCGTTGACTGCCGTGTGCTGAATAACGGCAGCTATTGGATGAAAAAGACATACACGCCCAGCGCATACGCGCGGGACATCGTGCACGATGTATGGCGGTATGCACGCGATATTGTTCTCATCAACAATTCCGACTGCCGCTCGATCGTGTATCATACCGCTTACGGCGACGAGAAGACAGAGCTTTCGGCTGAAGACATTCCGTATGTTTTTCCATATGCACCGCCGTATGGCACAACAGGCTGCGATTTTCTGGACGCTGCCGGAAACAGCATCCGATAATTGATAAAAATTTTTCAAACATAGAAGGAGTAATCACAATGGGTATTTATGAAGAACTGCAGGCCAGAGGCCTTGTCAAGCAGGTCACGAACGAGCCGGAGATCCGCGAAATGGTCAACGCGGGCAAGGCCAAATTCTACATTGGCTTCGACTGCACGGCAGATTCTCTGACTGCCGGTCATTTCATGGCGCTGACGCTCATGAAGCGTCTGCAGATGGCGGGCAACCAGCCCGTCGCGCTCATCGGCGGCGGCACGACCATGATCGGCGACCCGTCCGGCCGCACTGATATGCGCAAAATGCTGACCAAGGAGGATATCGACCACAACGCCGAGTGCTTCAAGCGCCAGATGGAGCGATTCATTGATTTCGGCGAAGGTAAAGCCATCATGGTCAACAACGCCGACTGGCTGCTGAACCTCAATTATATCGAGCTTCTGCGCGAGGTCGGTGCGTGCTTCTCCGTCAATAATATGCTCCGCGCCGAGTGCTACAAGCAGCGCATGGAAAAGGGCCTGTCCTTCCTGGAGTTCAACTACATGATCATGCAGTCCTATGATTTCTACTACCTGTTCCAGCACTACGGCTGCAATATGCAGTTCGGCGGCGACGACCAGTGGTCGAACATGCTCGGCGGCACGGAGCTGATCCGCCGCAAGCTCGGCAAGGACGCGCACGCCATGACCATCACGCTCCTGACCGATTCGCAGGGCAAGAAGATGGGCAAGACTGCGGGCAACGCCGTCTGGCTCGATCCGAACAAGACCAGCCCCTTTGACTTCTATCAGTACTGGCGCAACGTCGATGATGCCGATGTTATGAAATGTATCCGTATGCTGACCTTCCTGCCGCTTGAGCAGATCGATGAGATGGACAAGTGGGAGGGCAGCCAGCTCAATCAGGCCAAGGAGATTCTTGCCTACGAGCTGACGCAGATGGTCCACGGCGAGGAAGAGGCGAAGAAGGCGGAGGCCAGCGCAAAGGCCCTCTTCGGCGGCAGCGGCAGCAGCGAGAATATGCCGTCGACCGAGCTGACGGACGATGACTTCACTGACGGTAAGATCGACACCCTGACGCTGCTCGTCAAGTGCGGCCTTGCCGCATCCAAGGGCGAGGGCCGCCGTCTCGTGCAGCAGGGCGGCATCAGCGTCAACGACGAGAAGGTCACGGATTTCGCGACTGCGTTTGAAAAGGCAGTCTTTGCAGGCGACGGCGCGATCATCCGCAAGGGCAAGAAAGTCTTCCACAAGGCGCTTGTAAAATAAAAATCATGTCAACCGCCCGGAACACTCCGGGCGGTATGCACAAAGCAAATTCAAAAACGCCGCAGGATTTTGTCGCTTTCACAGTTGACTTTGTGCATTTAAAGCAGTATAGTAGCAAACATAAAAAGCCGGACAGTACGGCAGAAGGGAGTTCATTATGATGCAGATCCGTTCCAACGATTTCATTATGAATATGAGCTTCCGCTTTACCATGGCCCGCGAGCTGTTTGCGGGCCTCTATTACCGTACCCAAAATGAGAAGCTGTCCGTATAAGACCGGTGTTTTCTTCGTAAGTAAGAAGGAGGCTCTGTTCCGCGGACAGAGCCTCCTTTTTGTTTTAAACAATCAACTGTTATCAGAGAAAAGGAGCAATTTATCATGAAAAAGATTCTTGCAATGCTTCTGGCGCTCGTGATGGTCCTGAGCCTGGCCGCCTGCGCCTCCACACAGCCCGCAGCTGAGCCTGCGGCCTCCTCCGACGCACCCGCCGAGAGCGGAAAGACCTACACCGTCGGTGTCTGCCAGCTCGTGCAGCATGAGGCGCTCGATGCCGCAACGCAGGGCTTCGTCGACGCACTGAAAGAAGCGCTCGGCGACGCCGTGACCATCGACGTGCAGAATGCCTCCGGCGATTCCGTCAACTGCGGCACTATCGTCAACGGCTTTGTCTCCAAGGGCGTCGACCTCATCATGGCGAACGCCACTCCGGCCCTGACCGCTGCCGTCTCCGCCACGGCTGATATTCCCATCCTCGGCACGTCCATCACGGCCTACGGCGTTGCGCTCGACATCGACGATTTTAGCGGCACGGTCGGCGGCAACGTCTCCGGCACGTCCGATCTGGCCGACCTGCAAAAACAGGCCCAGATGATCCTCGACTGGTTCCCCGAGACAAAGACGGTCGGCCTGCTGTTCTGCTCCGCCGAGCCGAACTCCCGCTACCAGATCGACGAGGTGCGCAAGGCGCTCGAGGCCCAGGGCGTGACCTGCGAGGAATTCGCCTTCACCGACAGTAACGACGTTTCCTCCGTCGCCCAGAAGGCTGCTGATTTCTCCGACGTCGTCTACATCCCGACCGACAACACCGCCGCTTCCAACACCGAGGCGATCGCAAACGTTCTGATTCCCGCCGGTGTTCCCGCGATCTGCGGCGAAGAGGGCCTCTGCCGCGGCTGCGGCGTGGCGACGCTGTCCATCAGCTACTATGATCTCGGCGTGACCACCGGCAAGATGGCCGCGAAGATCCTGAAGGGCGAGGCCAATATCTCCGAAATGCCCGTCGAATACACCGACGCGACCCCGAAGTACAACGCCTCCATCTGCGACCAGCTCGGCATTACCCCGCTGGACGGCTACGAGGCCATTGACGGCTGATTTCAGCCGGCCGGTCATGGACATATGCCCATGACCGGCCCTGTATGAAACACTGTTTGCCCCTGCAATCGGCCGATAACCGGTTTTCTTTGCCGGTCGATTGCAGGCGCAGACCAAGAAGGAGAATGACTATGAATTTCCTTTCCGCGCTACTAAACTCGCTGCCCGGTGCAGCGGCGCAGGGCCTCATCTGGGGTCTGATGGCCATCGGCGTCTACATTACCTTCCGCATTCTCGATGTGGCCGACCTGACCGTCGACGGCTCCATCGCCACCGGCGGTGCGGCAGCTGTCATGCTGATCCGCGCGGGCATGAACCCGTGGCTGGCGCTGCTGTGCGCGTTTGTCTGTGGGATGCTCGCGGGCTTTGTCACGGGGATGTTCCACACCAAATGCGGCATTCCCGCGATCCTGTCCGGCATTCTGACGCAGCTTGCGCTTTACTCTATCAATCTTCGCATCATGGACAGCAAGGCCAATCAGGCCGTCGGCGTGGATAAATACCCCTTGATGGTGTCGCAGCGCTTTGTGCGTGACCTGAGTCTGAAAAATCCGCTGCCAGTGCTGCTTCTTTTCACATTCGGCGTGATCGCGCTTCTGTACTGGTTCTTCGGCACGGAGCGCGGCTGCGCCATCCGCGCCACCGGCGCGAATCAGAACATGGCCCGCGCACAGGGCATCAATACGAACGCGAACGTTGTATTTGGCCTCATGCTTTCGAACGGTCTTGTCGCCCTCTCCGGCGCGCTGCTCGCACAGTTTCAGGGCGCGGCGGATGTCAACATGGGCCGCGGCGCGATCGTCATTGGCCTTGCTGCCGTTATCATCGGCGAGGTCATCTTCGGCAAGCTGTTCACGAATTTCGGCCTCAAGCTTCTGGCCGTGTCCATCGGCGCTGTGATCTATTACTTTGTGCTCCAGATCGTGCTGCAGCTCGGCCTGAACACGAACGACCTCAAGCTCATCACGGCGCTGATCGTCGCGCTCTTCCTCGCCATTCCGTATTGGAAGGGCAAAATGTTCCATGGAAAAGCCAAAAAGGAGGAATCGCGCCATGCTTGAGCTTATCAATGTCTGCAAAACCTTCAACCCCGGCACGGTCAACGCCAAAACGGCGCTGAATGACCTGAATTTGACCCTGAACGACGGCGATTTCGTCACTGTCATCGGCGGCAACGGGGCAGGGAAGTCGACTATGCTGAACGCCATTGCGGGCTCGTTCCAGATCGACAGCGGCAAGATCGTCATTGACGGCACGGACGTCACCGGCCTGCCGGAGCATAAGCGTGCCGCGCTTCTCGGCCGCGTGTTTCAGGATCCCATGATGGGCACCGCGCCCACCATGCAGATCGAAGAAAACCTCGCCCTCGCCGCCCGCCGCGGGCAGCACCGGGGATTGAAATGGGGCATCACAAAGGCGGAGCGCGCCGAGTACCAGAAACGTCTCCATGCGCTCAATCTCGGCCTTGAGGAGCGCATGACCGCGAAGGTCGGTCTGCTCTCCGGCGGCCAGCGGCAGGCGCTGACGCTCCTGATGGCGGCGCTGCAGCAGCCGAAGCTGCTGCTTCTCGACGAGCACACCGCCGCGCTCGACCCGCGCACGGCAGCCAAGGTGCTTGACCTGTCTGACCGCATCGTGCAGGAGCACGGGCTGACCACGCTGATGATCACGCATAACATGAAAGACGCCATTGCCCATGGCAACCGCCTCATCATGATGGACGCCGGTCAGGTCGTCGTGGACGTGTCCGGCGAAGAAAAGAAAAAGCTGACCGTCCCGGATCTTCTCGCCATGTTCTCCCGCGCCAGCGGCAGCGACGAAGCCAACGACAAAATGCTGCTGTCCTGAATATTACACCGTAGGGGCGGACGACTCTGTCCGCCCTCCCTTTTTTACAGTATGCCTCCCGCCGGCCCCTACGATCCAGCGCGGAGGTGCACCTGAATTCGCCGAAGATTTCTGTAGATCCTCTGCTTTCTGCGGGCCGACAGAGTCGTCGGCCCCTACAGAGATTCTGCGCGTTTTAGAAACGCGCCCCGCCTCCGCAGCTTTTCCGGCTGCGGAGGCGGTTTTTGCCCGGTTTTGCAGCGAAATACGGTTGAACTCCGGAGAAAAGCGCGCTATACTGTAAGCAGACAGATACAAGAAAGGAAGTCTGAACCATGAAAAGAGTCGGAAGATGGACATGGATGCTGCTGACGCTGCTTCTGCTGCTGTGCACCACAGCGTTTGCAAAAACGATCGAGTGCGGCAGCATCGAACTTGAGCAGCCGGTAGAGGTGACGATTGAAGATGACAATATGCTCCGGTATATCCTCACATTTCCAGTCAGCGGTATGCGTGTGACGGTCGAATGGCTTAGCGAAAACGAAAATGATGCTCGGTTGTATTTAAATAATAAAAGTGTCTCTTCGACAGGCGGAATCTTCACTTTAAATAAAGAAAATACGATCAAATTGTGTGCAGCGCCGGCGGCAGAGCTTCCGGTGACGGTTCGTTTTGCTCTGCACGAATACAGAAATGACGAACAGGAACCCAATGATGTGATTCCGACCGAGCTGCACGACGGCGACAGCGTGAAGTTCGTGCTGGACCGTGGTGATAAGGATTGCTTTACGATCAAGACGGAAAAGCCCGGGCAGGATATTGCCCTCACCTTCGGGGGATTTAATTATGCGGACAAAACAAAATTTAATCTAAATTGGGATAAGACAGAGTATTTAATTTCCAAGAACGGAACAGCCTTCTTCCATGCGACAGAGCCGGGGGTTTACGGTTTTTCTCTCTCCATAACGAACGAGTCAAAAGATGTATCCCGTTCCATGGAGGTTCATCTGCTGGACGGCGATGAAAACGAGCTGAACGACACGAAAGAGACTGCGACTCCGCTGCCAATCGGCACAGACGCGGCTTTCAGCATTGGCGGAATCAATGATGAGGACTGGTTCAGCTTTGAAGCAGTACCGGAAGAAGGAAAATCAAAGCTCTATACGCTGCGGCTGCTGGATTTTGACTTTGAAAACCCGGAGAGCGTCTGTTATGAGATCTACGCGCCGGACGGAACTGTCGCTGTTTCTGAAACGGCAGTCAGTTCCCGTCATACGCGTGTCTTTTCATGCAGCCAGCAGGGGCAGTATGCCGTCAGGTTATATCTGAAATACGTATATAATAGCTCAAAATATCATGCCTCGATCCAGCGCGCAGCGCTCCGCATCCGCGTGGAGGAAGGCGGCGACGACCCTTATGAAAGCAACGATACCTGGCTCGACGCGGCCTATATCGAGCCGGGCCAGCTGATCTCCCATGTTTTGCCCAGCGGCGACGCGGATTGGTTCTGCTTTACAGTCCCGGAGGATCACATGACGCTGCACGTCAGCTCTGATTGTGCGGGAATAATGTCTGCAGTTTTTAGCGGACAGACCCTTGCAGAAGATGGAGATAGTGCAAATGAAATCTGGCATAAAGATGGATACGGATTGATAGCGAAGTCAGCCTCAAATTTGTATTGGAAGCTTGGCGAAAAGGGCCTCTATTACATCAAATTATTTGGCGGATCCAGCGAGAAAATCTACTCGACGACGATCTCACTGATTCCGCCGGAAGCGATCGAGGACAATGACGTTTGGTATCGCGCCACGCCGCTCTATGAAGAGGTTACGCAGGCGTTTGACATTTCTGCGCCGAATGACCCCGATTGGTTCTGCTTTACTGTACCGGAGGGCAGCGGGAAAACCTTGCTTCTGGATGTAGCTAAGACAGACACTGGTAGACAGCAGGACCGTGTGGACTTCTATCTCTACCGGGAAGCGTATTTCAGCGGTCAGGATGACAGTAATATCTGTTCGGGCTTTGTATACACTACTACGCAGCCGTATTCAGAGCGTTTTTCTTGCAATCTGGAACCGGGGACTTATTATCTATCACTTGAGAACAATAGTTCTTCCATATCACGCATACAAGAACTGAGCATTTGTTACAAGCTGGTGCCCCAGTTGGATAACGACACAATTGCAACCGCTGCGCCGCTGACAGAAAGAGTGTGGCAGGATGTGTGGCAGGCAGGCTATTTCTCCATCGGCGAGCGCAAGGCCGGCGAAGTCGTACAGATTCAGTACGATAACAGAGGAAGCAAACCTAAAGAATTTATTCATGTCTACGACGCTGATGGAAAAGAGATTAGTTCTTCGTATCGTGCCAATTTAAACTTCCGAATTCCCACAGACGGAGTCTACTATCTCAAAGCACCTGAATGTGATGTAAATGTGAATGCAGAAAACGAACCCATGCACCTGGCGCACATCCGGTACTATACCCATAATGACAAAATCGGAGCAGTGGAAAGCGTAACCATGCGCCCGAACGAATCCGTATTCCTTGATCTGTGGTTCAGTCCGGATGTAAGCTTTTCAGACAAATCCGAAGCAGAAAATCTGACATACAATTGGTCAACAGGATACCTGACTGCACCAAACACCCCGGAGGGGAGTGCAGACCTTGTCTTCTCCAACGGATACCCGGAAGGTGATGAAAGACGGATCGAAGCAGTTGTCCATGTTACCTGGTCGGAAAAGCTGCTGTCAGATATTTCAATTTCCAATGCGCCGCAGTCCCTCACCATCGGCAGCTCGGCAATGCTGGAAGCAAATGTAGACTCTGACAGTTACGTCAAGTATGTTTCCTGGGAAAGCTCCGACACCTCCGTCCTGCGCGTGCTCTCCAACGGCAAGGTCGTCGCCGTTGGACAGGGTGAAGCGGTGATCACGGCGAGCATCGGCGAAGCCACTTCGTCCGTCACCATCACCGTCACCGGCGAACAGCCCGGTGAGTCCGGCCTGACCGGCGTCTCGCTCGACCGCTATACGCTGACGCTCTACGCCGGAGAAGAGGCCGAACAGCTGACCGCGACGCTGAAGCCCGAGGGCACAGAAGCGACCATCCGCTGGACGTCCAGCAACCAGACCGCCGCCACCGTCAGTCAGGACGGCAAGGTCACGCCGCTTGCTGCGGGCGTTACCGTCGTAACGGCGGCAGCGGGGGACTACCGCGCCAGCTGCATCGTGACTGTCCAGCCAAAACGCGTCCGCGTGACCGGCATCCGGTTTGACGAGCCGACGCATACGCTCATGATGGGCAGCACCGTCACGCTCCAGCCCATCATCGCCCCGGACGACGCGACCGTCAAAAACCTGACCTGGGTAAGCAGCGACGAGCAGACCGCGACCGTCTCCCGCACGGGTATCGTAACGGCTCTGTCCGTCGGCGAAACGACCATCACCGCCACAACGGTTGACGGCGGCTATTCCGCAGAGATCAAGATCATCGTCACCGCCGCCGCCCAGCTGGGCGACGTAAACGGCGACGGCTATATCGACGCGGCCGACGCACTGCTCTGCCTGCGCGCCTCCGTGGGTCTCATTACGCTCACGCCGGAGCAGGAAGCCGCTGCGGACGTCAACCACGACGGTCTGATCGACGCGGGTGACGCGATCCTGATCCTGCGCTACGATGCAAGACTCATCCCGAGCCTCAACTGACGGGGGCCGCGCCATGAAAAAAAGACTTTTCCCACTGCTCCTCGTCCTGACGCTCCTGCTCACCCTCTGCACGCCCTTCGCACAGGCCGAGGGCCGCACACTCTCAATCACCTCGGCCAGCGGCCGCGCAGGCGAGACAGTCTCGGTGCAGGTGCGCCTGACCGGCAGCGTGTACAGCGGCAGATTTGAGCTTGCGTATGACGCGGATGAGATTGAGCTGCTCCAATGGAGCGGCGCAGACGGCGCAATGTGCGTCTTCAACCACGAACAGCCCGGTCTGCTGCTCGTGACATTCGTGTCGACGACTGCACTGGAAAACACCAGCCTTTGCACGCTGCAATTCCGCGTTTCTGCGGCGACGCCGGAAACTGGCAGCGCCCTCACGCTGAAAAGCATCCGCCTGTATGACGAAACCGGCACGTCCGTCCCGGCAACTGCCGAAAAGGGAAGCATTTCCCGCAGCACCGCCCGCCTGACCCTCAGCCGCGAACAGACAGTGGAGAGCCGCTCTGTCCGCATGACGGTCAGGCTGGAAGGGGAGTTATCCCCGGCAGGCGGAAATTTCACCCTGCAATATGACCCGGACTGCCTGCAGCTGACCTCGGTTCTGAAGCTGCACCCGGCCGTCGGGCTTCTGACATGGAACGAGCCGCAGCCCGGTACGGTGCACGTCAGCTTCAGCGGCACGCAGCCGCTCTCTACAGGAGAGCTTTGCGCCGCCATGTTCCGCACCGTCGGAACGGCGGGGGATACGTCCGCCGTCACGCTGACGGACGTGCGTATGTACGACACAGACGGAAAATCGATTGACGCGTCCGCCGAAGACGGCAGCGTCGATGTGGTGCTCCCATCCGACCGTGCGCCAAAGCTCTGGGCTGTCGGCGGTGCGATCCAGCCGGACGGCTCTGCGGTCGTATCCGTTGTTTTACAGGGGCGCGGCATCGTCTGCGGCGGAAGCTTCACCCTGACCTACGACCAGTCGCTTTCCGTGCAGGCCGAGCCTTCCGGTACTTGTCAGATCAACGCTGAGCCCGGCAAGCTCCGCGCCAGCTTCGCCTCGGCTACGCCCGTCGCCGATCAAGTCAGCCTGCTGAAACTCACAATTCAGAACGCCGTTCCCGGCGCAATTGACCTGTCAAACGCGATCTTCCGCGACGACAGCGGCAGCCGCATCGCCGCCGCGGACGTGCGGCCCACGACGCTGAGTTACACCACTTCCGCTGCGGCCTTCGCCGGAACGCTGCGCGCCGACACGTCTGCCGGTCAGACGCAATATCTGCTGGACGTGGACGTGAGCGATATGCGCGCCGGGACCCCGGAGGCGCGAACGGAGTTTACCTGCCTGCTGGCGCTGTATGACAGCGACGGTCTGATGGAAGGCCTGTCCGTTCAGAAAATCGCCGCGTCGGATACCGGCGTAAACGAGCTGACGCTGACAGCCAGCGCGTCCAAGACACCCGCATATGCTAAAGTCTTTCTTCTTTCAGACGCGTCCGCCGGCCTTCCGCTCTGCGGCGCACTGCAGGCCGCGCTGGAACGCAGATGAACCGCAGCGCGCGGACGGCGGAAACCGTCTCCGATGTGTACCTTGCGCTGATGCTGAGCGCATTTCTCCTCTGGACGGGGCCGGACGGCTACACCAAGATTCTGGAGGCCAAATACCGGCTGTTTTTGCTTCTGACGATCGTCTATTGCGCCGCTGCGGCGCTGTCTGCACTGCGGCAGATCAGAACGTTCTGCTTCTGCAAGCTGCTGCGTGCCGTCCGCCCGGCTGAATGGCTGATGCTGGGGTACGTGCTGTGCAGCCTGCTCTCGACGTTCCTTTCACCGTGGCGCGCTGACGCGTGGCTTGGTCTTTCACGGCGCGAGGGACTTTTGACGCTTGCGCTGTATGGCGCGGTCTTCCTGCTGCTGGGGCGGCTTGCGCGCCCGAAAGCATGGCTGCTTGACGTCTTCGGCGCGGCCATGAGCCTATGCTGTCTGCTGGCGCTCTGGCAGCTGGCGGGCGGAAACCCGCTTGGCCTGTACCCGAAGGGGCTGGCCTATTCCGATGCCGGAACCGCCTACAGCGGCGCATATCTCGGTACTATCGGCAATACAGACCTGCTGGCGGCTGTGATGTGCGTGGCCGTACCCGCTTTTTTCTATGGCGCGTGGAAGCTCCGCCGCTGCTGGCTGCTTGTTCCGCTGACGCTGTGCGTGACTGTCAGCGTCAGGATGAATGTCTCCGCCGGACTGCTCGGTATTGCAGCCGGCCTTGTTCTGCCGCTTCCGCTGGCGCTGGACGAAAAAAAGCGCCGCGCAGCGACAATCATCATTGGAGGTGTCCTGCTTGCGGCGTTCCTCGCGGTATTCCTGCTTCCGGGACTGCCCGGAATGCTCGGTGAAGCGCACGCGCTTCTGCATGGCCGCGCGGAGGACGATTTTGGCTCCGGCCGGATCTATATCTGGAAAAACGTCTGGCAGGCAGTAAAGGAGCGACCGCTGTTCGGCGGCGGCCCGGATACGCTGTCCCGCCGTATTACGGCGTATTTTGAGCGGTACGACGAAGCCGGACACATTGTACGCCGTACTGGGATCGATACGGCGCACAACGAGTATCTGAACATCCTTGCAAATCAGGGCCTTTTCGCCCTGCTCTGCTGGCTGGGCGCGCTTGGCTGCTCCGCTGTCCGCTTTGTACGCAGGGCAGGGGAACGGCCCGCAGCTCTCATCTGTGGCAGCGCAGTGCTCGGGTACTGCGTGCAGGCGTTCTTCGGGATCTCCATGTGCCTGTCAACGCCGTTTTTCGTGATCGCATGGGCAATGCTCGAAACCCGGGAAAATTAAAATGACCGCGCTGGCAGCGCCAGCGCGGTTTCTGCATATCGTGGAAGCCCTACTGTGCGCAGCGGTAGCAGACCTCCGGATCCGGCGCGGCTTCGCCGCGCTTGAATTTCAGAAGATTCTCCACCGTGGCCGCTGCAATGTTGTTTAACGCCTCGCGGGTCAAAACCGCCTGATGAGACGTGACGATCACATTCGGCATGGCAATCAGCCGCACCAGCACATCGTCCTCAACAATGCTGTCCGCACGATCCTCGTAGAACAGGTCGCTCTCTTCCTCGTAAACGTCCAGACACGCAGCACCGATCCTGCGGCGCTTGAGGCCGTCAATGAGCGCCTCCGTGTCGATCAATGCCCCTCTGGAGGATAAGGTACAATAAGTTGCGCAAATTGAAAACCGCACAAAAGAAGACATAGCTTGCAGGCTCTGGTAGAATGAAGTTACCACACACCATTCTGAAAGGAGCAAGCAAACTATGTCCGAGAAAATTGTACAGCTGAATGAGGAAATTATCAAGGGGCA